>Ga0255338_1000227_pt1 | contig 227725 bp, 195 predicted proteins | sample MeOH1_35cm_T4_19_FD_203715 | JGI IMG/M metagenome (GOLD analysis project Ga0255338, IMG submission 203715) | Sandy soil microbial communities from University of British Columbia, Vancouver, Canada - MeOH1_35cm_T4_195 | ecosystem: Engineered > Artificial ecosystem > Sand microcosm >...
AGAAAGCTGCTGAAGAAGCTGCGGCTAAAGCTAAAGCGGAAGCAGAGGCCAAGGCAAAAGCAGATGCCGAAGCAGCCGCAAAGAAAAAGGCTAAAGAAGAAGCAGCTGCCAAAGCAAAAGCAGAGGCCGAAGCTAAAAAGAAAGCTGCTGAAGAAGCTGCGGCTAAAGCTAAAGCGGAAGCAGAGGCCAAGGCAAAAGCAGATGCCGAAGCAGCCGCAAAGAAAAAGGCTGAAGAAGAAGCAGCTGCCAAAGCAAAAGCAGAGGCAGACACAAAGGCTAAGGCGGAAGCAGATGCGAAAGCAAAGGCAGAGGCCGAAGCTAAAAAGAAAGCTGCTGAAGAAGCTGCGGCTAAAGCTAAAGCGGAAGCAGAGGCCAAGGCAAAAGCAGATGCCGAAGCAGCCGCAAAGAAAAAAGCTGAAGAAGAAGCAGCTGCCAAAGCAAAAGCAGAGGCAGACGCAAAGGCTAAGGCGGAAACAGATGCGAAAGCAAAGGCAGAGGCCGAAGCTAAAAAGAAAGCTGAAGAAGAAGCTGCGGCTAAAGCTAAAATGGATGCTGAAGCAAAAGCAAAGGCAGAAGCTGAAGCAAAACAGAAGGCCGCTGAAGAAGCTGCATCTAAGAAAAAAGCGGAAGAAGAGGCTGCTGCAAAAGCTAAAATGGACGCGGATTCAAAAGCCAAAGCAGAGGCAGAAGCAAAACAGAAAGCCGCTGAAGAAGCTGCTGCTAAGAAAAAAGCTGAGGAAGAGGCTGCCGCAAAAGCTAAAATGGACGCGGATGCAAAAGCGAAAGCGGATGCAGAGGCCAAGAAAAAAGCTGCTGAACTCGAAGCAAAATACAAAGCTGCTGTTACAAGAGGTGACGCTGCATTTACCAAAAAAGATTGGGTAAACGCTAAGTCAGCTTATACCGAAGCTTTTGGAATTAAGCCAAATGAGGCGTATCCAAAAAACAGGTTAAAGGAAATAGAAGATCTTACAAAAACTGTGGCTGTAGTTAACCCTACAGACGCACAATACAAAGAAGCGATAAAAGCTGCCGATGGATTTTTTAGCGGCAAGAGATACAGCGACGCAAAGAAATACTACGAAACAGCTCTTACATATAAAGGCGGCGATGAGTACGCTAAAGGAAAACTAATAGAATGCGAAAAACTATTAAACGCTGATGGCAGTCAGGGGCCGGATGATCGTATAAAACAACTTCTGGCAAAATATGGTCCTGGAATTACTGAAGAAACAATTACAGGCGCAGGTGTTGTGATTTTACAGCGCGTTGTTGTAAAAGACAATATGGCCTGGGTTTACCAGAAAAAAATGTTTAACTGGGGAGGAGTTTCTTTTTTCAGAGATTCAAACCCTATTACAGAAAGTACATTTGAATTAGAAACCAAACCCTGATATGCCTGCTTTATCCCCTTTACTGGCGGAAGATATAAAATGCTGCGTTTGTGGCAATAAAGATCCCTTACAGTTTAATTTAAAATACCAGAAAGAGAATTTTGCAGTGGTTACCTGCAATGTTTGTTCGCTTCATTTTATTCCACCGTATTATCGTAAACAGATAAAATATACGCAATACAAAAATTCTGATGTTACCGCGGCTGTTCGATCTGGCAATAACTGGGTAAAAATACAGAGGCATAAACTCCGCTTTAAATTCATACAAAAGTTTGTAAAGAGCGGGAAGCTATTTGATTTGGGGGCAGGCTGGGGGCATTTTATGCTTGCAGGAAAAGAATTCGGATATGATGTTTATGGAATTGAAATAGCAGAACAACCCTACCTGTATTGCATTAATGATTTAAAGTTACCTGTTGATCACATTGACTTTTTTCAAATGGATGAATCAAAGAAATTTGATGTGATTACCATGTGGGATGTGCTTGAGCATATTGACAAGGCAGATGAGTTTTTGGATAAATGCAGCAAGCTTAACAAGCCCGGCAGTTATTTATTTCTACAGGTTCCACAGATAGACAGTTACTTTGCCAAAAAACATAAGGATAACTGGAAAATGATGGGGCTTGACCATGTAAACTATTTTGGAAAAGAAACAATCACAAGAATTTTAGAGAATCACGGTTATGAAGTTGTGAAGATTAAATCTTCTTTTGAAATAAAATTATTCATTATGTACACGTTGTTACCTCTATTAAAAAAAATAAAAGGCAACAAAAAACAAACTGTAACCGAAGCAAATAAAACAATCAACGCGGCCGAGCGCCAGCAGTATTTCAACAAAATTACCAGCAGGCCAATGTGGCAACTTAAACTATTCGTGTTTATTCATAACATCATTTACAATACGCTTTCTTTTTTGAATATTGGTGAAGAGATGATGGTTGCCGCGAGAAAAAAATAACAGGGCTATATTAACAATAGTCTTTTTTTTCAGAAGAAGCACCCCCAATTATTATTCGTAATTTTAACGTGTTAAAAGTTTTCTATGAACATTGGAATGGTATGTTTTCCTACCTATGGAGGTAGTGGTGTAGTTGCAACCGAACTAGGAATTGCACTGGCAAAAAAGGGACACAAAGTTCATTTTATGTCTTATAGTCAACCGTTCAGGCTAAATTTATTTAACGAGAATCTTTTTTATCACGAATTCAGCGTAAATGATTATCCCCTGTTCGAATTTCAACCTTATGAAAGTGTTCTTGCCAGTAAGATTGTAGATGTGGCAATGTATGAACATCTTGATGTGCTTCATGTGCATTACGCTATCCCTCATGCTTCAGTTGCATATATGGCGCAGCAGATATTAAAATCAAAAAAAATTAACCTGCCTTATGTTACAACTCTGCACGGTACCGACATTACACTTGTTGGCCGGGATCCTGCTTTTGAACCAGTTATTCGTTTTTCTCTTAACCATAGCAATGCCATCACATCTGTATCTGAAAGTTTAAAAAAAGACACTTTAAAAACTTTTAAGATCGACAATAAAATTTCTGTTGTACCAAATTTTATCAATTTAAGCGACTTTGATGAAACAAGAACGCACTGCGTTAAAACCAAATATGCCCCAAAAGGGGAAAAGATATTAATACATATCAGTAATTTCAGAAAAGTTAAAAGGGTGGAGGATGTTTTAAGAGTTTTTGACAAAGTGAGGAAAAAAATACCCGCAAAGTTAATTCTGGTTGGGGATGGACCTGAACGGCCAGCTATTGAGGCTTTGTGCAGACAATTAAATACCTGCAACGATATTATTAACCTGGGGAAGATAGCTGACCCAAAAGAAATTTTAAGCATTGGAGACCTCTTTCTTTTGCCATCAGAAACTGAAAGTTTTGGTTTAGCTGCTCTTGAAGCCATGGCCATGAAAGTGCCGGTTATAAGCACAAACGGCGGCGGATTGCCAGAAGTTAACATCAATGGCAAAACGGGATTTTTAAGCAACGTTGGTGATGTGGATAATATGGCCGCTAACGCAATTAAATTATTAAGCGATGAAAAATTACATCATCAGTTTAGTGAAAACGCGTATGAGCAGGCCAAAAAATTTGATGTGAATGTAATTCTACCGATGTATGAAAAAATTTATAACCAGCTTGTTTCTCAGCCGGTTAAAAGCTTTTCTTAATTATCAATAAACCTGTCCTTTATCTGCTGCTCCGTGTTAATGATGTGATTGATAAACTTTATCTGGTTTAACAAATGCAGCTGTGGGTTTGGAGATGAAAGAAGCCTGAATTTTTCGGCGTGCGTAAGCTGAAGCGAAGAGGCTACATTATATACCGTTAATGCAGCTACTGTATCGTAATCAATAAACTGATTTTGAATAGCTGCGAAATAGTTTACAACGGCATCCTGCAGGTTGTTTAACTGAATCTTCTGATTAATGTTAAGATATTCTATAACCCCAGCACCATAGAGTTTAGGTTTCAGTACTTTCGAAAATTCAATCAAACGAAAAAGATTACTTCCTTCAATCAGGATATCCATTTCGCCGTTATCGTAAGTTTTCAGAATACGTTTAATCTTCACTTCGCAGCCATAACCAGTAACCGCACCTTTTTCAAGATAAGGAATTCCGAAAGAAGCGTCGTTTGTAATACACTCGTTTACAAGCTGCTTATATCTTTCTTCATAAATGTAAAGTTTGGTTGTTTCGCCTGGCAATAACACCAAACTTAACGGAAACATAGGAATTGTTAATTGTCGCGTATCCATAATCTTGGATTTTAAGGAATGTATCCGGTTTTAATATTTTGCAAAAACCGTGCTAAAATATTTCAAACCTTTGTATCCCTGTTTTTTATTAATACGAAGATTAACATATACAACGTTGGGTTAGTTGCATAAGTACAGCAACAACTGGTACTAATTACTTTAATACAATTGTGTTAAAGTATTGTTTATTAACAAGTTGTAATGTTTTTACTGGATAATACCTAGTTTTTTAGCAACTGCCGCAGGAATTGCTTTTTTATGAACCATTATACTTGTTGTTTTATACAAAACATAACTTTCGCTGGCGTAGAAATAACCATCACATTGATTTGTTTCTTTTCCCCAGCTATTTTTTACAACATAATATAAAACCCCATTCTGATCTTTTGCAGTTCCAACAATATGCATTCCGTGGTCGTCCTGAGTTTCATAATTATCGAAAGCCTTTTGGCGTAGCTCTTGCGTAATCTTTAACTGATTTACAGGTTTAACATTCGAATTTTTGATTTCTTCTTCGGTCAGATTATTGTCGGGAACAATTGCAAGCCCATCTTTATATAAAAAACCTTTTTCGCTAATATCGGCAGCCCAGGCGAATGTATATCCTGTATTGATGGAATTATTCATTATTTCCTGCAGTTCATTAAGCGGAACATTATACATGTTTTCCCAGTTCCAGTTGTCAGGTACTTCCAGCACAAACTGCGAGTAAAAAGGATGATGTGTGAACGAAGTAATATATACGTAATCGTTAGGATTAAATCCTGTAGCTTCTGCGAAAGTTTTAGATGTGTATTCTTTGCCTTTATATTGAAATTTTTCAGGAGCTTTTCCTAAATACTCATCGCAAACAGCATCCACCGAATTTTTAAAAAAACTAAAATCAATTTTCTGAGTTTCATCCAGCGAAGCAGGACGAAGAATGTTTTTCAATGTAGTTTCAAGCATTTTATGATTGTGAGGGGCGCCTGCTTCCTTTTTGCCGGTATATACTTCTTCAGGAACCATACCGTATTTTTTAATAACGTTTAAAACGTCGGGAAAGCCACCCCCTTCTCCAAAATTGGTACGGCCGTGCATACGAATGTAGTTTTCGGCTTTCATTGTATAAGCTTTTCGTACCACAAACATTTCACTCAGATTAAATTCATTTCCCTTGCCTAGTCGAATAAGTTCACTTTCAAGAAAAGATAATGTGGAAAACGACCAGCAAGTGCTGGTTATATTTTGGTTTTTAACTTCTGTAGCATCCAGACTTTTAATTGTAGTGAATTTATATTCGCTTCCTTTTTTATTGGTTTTTTCCTGGGCTGCAATAACAAAAGAGCTTAAGCTTAATACTAGAATGATGAATTTTTTCATGCCGGTTCCTTTAGAGATTTATTTTTAATAATGTGTAACAAATATCTTATTTCAAAAACAGTAAACAAAATATAATGGGCAATAAAATGTACCGAAAAGGCCAGCATGGTTTTAGGGTACAGGTAAGAGTATATAAAAATGATTATCAGTAAAATAAAGAGCTTAACCGAAATCGTTGCTATAAGCATTCCGGTATAATTTTTACCATCGGTTGATAATGTATAAAAGAAATGAAGGATAAAAAACATACCTGCAAAAATGCAAATGCTTATCCACCACGAATTATTTTGCGTTAACCTGAAAGTATTAAGAAGTAAGGAAATTCCGATAGCCGTGATTGAACTTAAGAAAAGAGTAACGATACCTTTGGTTAACACGTTTATTTGGCTGGTTTAATAAAATCTTTTAATACAAGATATAATCCCGCTGCAATTCCAATTAAGCTTAAGATTATTGTAAAAATGGGGCTGGAGGTTTTAAAATATTCATCCAGCTTCATTCCTCCCCACGCGCCCAATCCAATAGTTACCGCCATTTGAAAGCCAAGCTGGGTATATTTAATAAACGGATTAGGCTGTTTTGGTTGATTCATTTAATGATTGACCGGCCTGAGGCATGTTTTTAACTTTAGCTCCCATATCACACGTTCCTGTAAACAATGCCCCTGGTTCAATTGACAGTTTTCCTGTAATTATATCTCCATTAATTCTGGCGGAACTTTTTAACGATAATATTTCACTAACATTCACAGTGCCTTTTATTTCACCACTTATGTCGGCGTTGTTGCAGGTTATATTTCCATCAATAATACCGTTAGGTCCAAGAACAAATTTACCGCTTGTGATAAGGTTTCCAACAAGGTTTCCATCAATCCTGAAATCTCCGTTTGAAGTAATATCGCCAACTATTTTAGTCCCGGCGCCGATGAGATTAACTGATCCCGGATCAACTGCCTGGTTTTTGTTTGAATTCTTACTTAACATGGCATGTAATTTCTTTAAAGTTAATGAATTTAAATTTAAAAGACGATTAAAATGTGGCTATTTATGCGGGCCTGGGATGAATTTCTTGTAATTATCGTCGAAAAATAATTTATATCCGGCCACATTTTTTTTCTTATAAAGAATTGGCAAGTTGGTGGACGTTATTGGATAAATTTCAACCATCTCCTTTTTTACAGTGCCCTTGAAAACGTCTTTATCATTTATAAGGTTATCATAAAAACCAATGATTTCTTCGGCATTGGCAAAAGATTTTAAAATAACCAGCTGTTTCTCGTTATTGAAGAGATTGCTTGTTAAATTAAATTGCTTTGCTCCGTAATATTTTCTTGCAAACGCATCGAGATTTGTTTTGAATGCATCTGTAATTCTCGGATCATCCGGAAGAATTGCTATTAAAAAATGTTCCTGATCAAAATTTACAGTGAAAGTATCCGTTTGAAGTTTTCCGGGTTCGCTCTGAAACATTTCAGGGTTCTTCTGCTTTTTTATTGAAAGCAAAATATCATTAGCCAAAGGTGTTACTTCTGATTTAGGATGATTTACAACCAGTAACTTCAATCCAACTTCCATAGAATCAATACTTTTGCTTTTACCTAAACTTAAAGCTTTAATAAACTCAAATTTGGGCAGGTAATCATTCTTACCAAATTTAAAAATACCTTCATTGCTAAGAGAAATAGCTTCAGAAAAATTTTCTTTGCGGTAAGCGCTGTAAGCTTTAGCGTAAAAGGCTTCTACTTCGCTTCTTTTGGCGTTGCGCTCTTCAGCATAGTTAGGGTTTTTAATCAGAAGGGCAAATTCGCTGTCAGGGAATTCAGTTAGCAGCTTTTGCTTGTAGTACTCAGCTTTATCATTATTTTTTTCGCCCAGATAAATCCTGTATAGTACATAATAAGTATTTAAAAGATATTTGTTGTTTGGATAACGCTGGTTCAATTCTTCGAAGGTTGCCAGAGCTTTACGTGTATTGTTTAGTTCTTCCTTGTATATGGAACCAAGAAGATAATATGAATCCATAATCCGGCTGTTACTTTTTGCCAGGAGAGTATCATTTAGCGGTACATTTTTCAAAAACGATTCACGGGTCTTTTTAACTGCGGTAGTTCCTTTAACGTCTTTACCTATTAATGCCGGATCAACTTCATCGGGGTTTTCTATAACGGTAGCTTTGTTTGCTCTTCTCCAATTATCTTCCAGTTTGCGGCTTCCCCATTTCTTTTGAAAATCAGCCACTCCAAAAGCGATTGTATTAGGATTATAGAAATAAAATGAAGTTGCCTGAGCGCCGGGATCCTGCATGCCAGGAGTAATATTTCCAGGGGCATTTGGATTAAAAGGCATATCGGTTCCGCCCTGTATTTTTTGTTTTTCGTCGAGTTTACGCTGTTCTTCTTTTTCAATTCTTTCAATAAGTTTATCAATAAAAGCATTGCGATCTGTTTCACTCATTTTCGCAATCCGTTGAAGACTGTCTTCATTGCGTATTATTTTTATGTGATAAACAAGTCCTTCAAGGGTTTTTTTTCTTGCTACAATGGTGTTATAATCAGCATGTTCTTTAGGAAGGGTAACAACTGCGCTATCGTAATATGCCCCGGCCTGCGGATAATTGGCCAGTTCAAAATTTATTTCGCCCAGTTTTAAATAGCTGTAAGCTTTTTGATTAACGTTGGCAGTACTTGTTTGCACTGAACGCTGGTAGTAGGTAAGGGCTTTATCAATATTCTTTTGCTTTTCTTCAATTTCACCCAGCGTATAATAAATCACATCAAAATAGTCAGAGTTCTTTTGTTCCTTCAACATTTTAACCAGATCTTTTTTTGTTTTTTCAGGATCATTCCTTTTCACGTCTATGAGCCTTGCCATTTTAATTTTGCTGTAAAAAACCATATCATAATTTGGCTTCAGCTTAATGGTTCTTTTATAAAACTGGATGGCGCGTTTATTCTCTTTTTGAGCTTCGTACATTTGCGCGATAATAAAGGCATATCTTGCCCGCTGACTTTTTGGTAAACCATTCATGAATCCGGTATTTCTACTGGCTTCCATCAGTTTTGTTGCTGCTTCGGTATATTGGCCGCGACGCATGTAATAGTCGGCTTCAACGGCTGGCAATTCATTCCTCACCTTGGTTGGGAGTTTCTTTTCGTTTTTAAGCAAACTAAGAATTTGCTCCGACGCGCTTACAGATCCTATTTCGTTATTAACCTTTGCCATCCATAGCAGGGCAGTGTATTTATCTTTTGATTTGGTGTAAGTTCTGGCAACATACTCAAATGATTCCAGTCCACTGAAAAGTTCACGTTTAAAAAAATGGGCAATACCAATGTTTATCCAGTTGTTATCAATCCATTTTCCGGATGAAGGAATTTCATTACCAGCTTTACCCTTAATGGCATGTTTTTGAATACAAAGCGATGATTTTTTTATTGCCTTATCAAATTCCGCGAAGGTAGCTTTGGCATTCTCCTGGGTGGGGTAAACAAAAACAGGAAGAATTTTTTCAAAGTTATCCTTGTGGTTCTTGTTTACTTTGTAAATGCCTTCGTTTATATTTTCGGTTGAATAGTAATAGCCGTTATAACGTGCGGTTAAATTGTGGTAACCGCGGCTAACTACTGTATTTTTTTTAGTGCTGCACGAGGCAAATACAAAAGTTAAACCAATAAAATATAAAAAGCTTTTTACAAACATTAATACAATACAACGGCAGAATAGCGAATATAGTATATTTTTAAAGAAAATTATACCAAAGAAATGTCAAACTGAACCAGGTTGACAAATTCCTGTACACGCTCATCCACATCCTGTTGTGACAGGCCAATCAGTTTTTCTGTTCCAAATTTTTCTACAGTAAAGCTGGCCAGGGCGCTTCCGAAAATTATCGCGCGCTTCATGTTTTCAAAGCTAATGTCTTTTGTTTTTGCAAGATACCCGATGAATCCGCCTGCAAAGCTGTCGCCTGCACCGGTTGGATCATAAACCTCTTCCAAAGGAAGGGCAGGAGCGAAGAACACTTCATCCTTATTAAACAGAAGAGCTCCGTGTTCGCCTTTTTTAATCACAAGAACTTTTGGCCCTAACTTTAATATTTTTTGAGCGGCTTTTACCAGGCTGTATTCGCCTGACAGTTGACGGGCTTCAGAATCATTGATTGTTAAAACGTCAACCATGGCAATGGTTTTTAAGAGTTCTTCCATTGCAATATCCATCCAAAAGTTCATTGTATCCATAACAATGAGTTTAGGACGGTTGGTTAATTGTTTAATAACCTGTTGCTGAACTGCGGGAACCAGATTGCCGAGCATCAGAAATTCAGGTGCTTTATTTTTTTCAGGAACAACCGGATTAAAATTTTCGAGTACGTTAAGCTGAGTATCAAGCGTGTCGCGTGAATTAAGATCGTTATGGTATTTACCGCTCCAGAAAAAAGATTTTTCGCCTTTTTTAATCTGAAGTCCATCAAGGCTAACACCTTGTTTTTTAAGTGTATTCAGGAAGTCCTGAGGAAAATCGTCACCAACAACAGAAACAAGTTGAATGTCGCGGTGAAAATAAGAAGCTGCTAAAGCAATATAAGAGGCGGCGCCTCCAACAATTTTATCGGTTTTTCCGAAGGGGGTTTCAATAGCGTCAAACGCAACTGTACCAACAACTAAAAGGCTCATCAAATTTTTTTTTAATTTTTGCGTAAAGATATTGTTTATTTCGAAAATGTGATGTAGTTTTGCAACCCTAATCAGATAAATTCTTACAAAGAAAACAACTGATAAAGTTCTTTTAGATTTAAAAAATTAACCAGAATAATATTCCTCCTTAGCTCAGCTGGTTAGAGCACATGACTGTTAATCATGGGGTCCCTGGTTCGAGCCCAGGAGGGGGAGCAGAAAGCCTGATACGGAAGTGTCGGGCTTTTTTGTTTTTAAGTGCAGCTAAAATTTTATTTTGCCATTGCCAGTTTTTTCAGCTTCTCGGGCATATTCTCAATGGCATATCGTAAAGCTGTCCGCGGCATTGTGTTTTTCTTTTTCATTACAAAGTCAAACACTTCTTGTTCATGGCGTTGAGAGGCAACTTTTAATAACCACCCATATCCTTTTTGAACAAGATCATCATTATCTTTTAGCAAAAGGCGGGCAATACCAAATACGTCAGATATGAATTCTCCTTTACCTGCCGGCCTTATTAACGAAACTGAAGCGGCCCTCTTTACCCAACGGTTCTCGTCTTTAGCCCATTTTTTTAATTCGCTGACATATCCCGGAAATAATAATAAAAACTCTCCCATAACGCTTGTACAAAAGCCATCGCAGGAAGCCCAGTTATTTACATAAGTTTTTATCCACTTTTCAAAGATTTTAAAATCTTCGGGTTGAAATTGTTTGCGGAGTGAATACGTCCAATAAGAAGCTATAAATGATTCTTCAATAATCCCCGATTTCCATAATTTTTCGCATAGCGCGAATATCGTTTTCTTATCCTGATCCTTTAATTCTTTAAAGTGTTTCTTTGCCAGGTCTCTAACAACTGAGGTTCTAACACCATAACATTTAATTGTTTCTTTAAAGAACCGGCGGGAATTTTCCTGAAGAGACTTATCTGACAACCCGGCCAATTCTTTTTTTATTTTCGTAAGTATTGTCATAAATAATATTCTTGTATACGTTATTTTAATGCTTTTAGTACAAACAAAATCATACCAATGAAAGTCACAATATGATTTTTATCCTTTGTATTTATTTATTTCCATATTAAGATTGTAAGTATAATTGCTACCTTTATTCAAACATTAATTTATGGCTTATCTGGCAAATGAAACTGTACTTGTTTTTATGTTAAGAGTAATACTTGGATTTTTATTTTTCTTCCAGGGATACGATAAAGTATTTAATGTAAAAGTAAGCGGAGTTACTGATTTTTTCAGGAATGAATCAAGAGAAAAGAACTGGCCAAATTTCTTATTAAGCTCTTCTGCCTATTATACTTCTTATGTAGAGTTTATTTGCGGTGGAATGCTAATTCTTGGATTATTTAAAACCGGCGCTTTATACTTGCTGGGCATTGACCTGATTCTGGTTTGCGGCGCATTCAGCATGCTTAACCCAGTGTGGGACATGAAAGTTGTATATCCACGTCTTATTCTACTTGCTGTTTTATTATATCTTCCCCAGGAGTGGGATTTACTTTCATTAGACCACCTGATTGGATTCTTTATAAAGTAACGCTATAATTCAAACTTCTGATCACCTACCAAAACGTTCAAAGATTTCCCTTTCAATATTTTCCCGGTGTTTGGGATGAGCAATATTCATAAGAGCTATAGCCCTTTGTTTTAAGTTTTTTCCGAACAGGTAAGCTACGCCATATTCTGTAACAACATAGTGAACATGCGCCCGGGTTGTAACCACCGAACTACCATGCTTAAGAAAGGGTACAATTTTAGATTCGCCTTTTGAAGTAGTTGATGCAAGGGCTATTATAGGCTTGCCACCTTCAGATAACGCGGCGCCACGTATAAAATCCATCTGTCCGCCAACACCTGAATACTGATAGGTTCCAATGGAATCGGCGCAAACCTGGCCTGTAATATCTATTTCAAGGGCTGAGTTTATTGCCACAGCTCTCGGGTTGGTGCGTATTACTGCCGAATCATTCACGTACGCTATATCCAGGAAAGCAACCTGCGGATTATCATCAATAAAATCATACAGTTTTTTTGTGCCTAACGCAAAACCGGTTACTATTTTCCCACGGTGCTTACGTTTATATTTATTGGTAATAATTCCTTTTTCTACCAATGGAATAATGCCATCAGAAAACATTTCGGTGTGAATGCCAAGGTCTTTATGATTATGCAGACAAGAAAGCACCGCGTCAGGAATGCTTCCAATACCCATTTGCAGGGCAGAACGATCTTCAATCAGTTCCGCGCAATATTTACCAATGGTTCTTGCAGCATCGTTAATTTTGTGCTGGTAGCTAACTTCCGGCAGGGGCTCGTTAACTTCCACCATTGTATTTATTTCACTTACGTGAATGATTCCATCTCCCAGGGTACGTGGCATTTGCTCATTAACCTGAGCTATAACATGCTTTGCATTTTTTATTGCTGACCGTGTAATATCAACTGAGGTGCCAAGTGAACAAAAGCCATGTTTATCGGGAGGGGAAACATGAATGAGCGCGAAATCAAGCGGTAAAATGCCGCTATCAAAAAGAAGAGGTATTTCACTTAAAAATACGGGTACATAATCTCCGTATTCAGTATTTACAATATCCCTTACATTTTTTGATACAAATAAGGAGTTTAAAAAAAAACTGCCTGCCAACTCTGCAGGGTTAATATCGGTGGGAGTAATAGTGGTTATACTTACAAGTTCCACATTTTTAAGCTCACTTTTTCTTTTAAACAGTGCAGATAAGAGTGCTGAAGGTGTTGCCGCGCTGCCGTGAACAAAAACGCGGTTATTACTTTGTATTGATTTTACTGCGTTTTCAGCGGTTTGAAAAGATATTTGCATTACGTATTAGCTTTGCTTACTTAAGATTTCGCTTTTAATGATAGTTAAAAGATTTGTAAGATCAAAAGCATATTAAGCCCTGGTTGTTTTTTTACGGAATACCAGCATTGGAACTTTAGCGTTAAAGGTCATCTCAGCCGATTCTCTTTTTGCAAACAACCTGTCAAACCAGTTTCGGTTTGGTTTGGTAAACAATATAACAATGGAAGGCTTTTTCCTTTTAATGTCATCTCTCAGGTGTGTTGCCAGTGTACTTTCAACCTCCTGTCTTTCAAAAATAAAAGTAACGCCGGGCGCTTTTAATGCATCTGCTTTCCTTTGAAGTTTTTTTCTTTCTTCTTCAACGTGGAGCAAATAGTTATAATGGTATACTTCTATTACAGCTTTAAATGGTTTAGCAAAGTTTCGAACGATATCAAGTTCTTTCTTTATCGCTGCAAAATCAGAAGCATAAAATATTTTTGTTATTGGTTTTATCCTGTAATTTTTTGGAATAACAAAAACAGGAATAGGTGAAGTTGTAACAAGAGATGAAGCATGGGTTCCGAAAAGTTTTTTTATTTTGCCTGCTCCATGGGTGCTCATGCAAATGTATCCGGCTTTAACTTTTTTAGCCTGCTTTATTACCATTTCCTTCACCTCAGTTCCAATTTCCGCGATGTATTGATAGTTACTTTTAACAATGCCGTTTTCATGGCAAATCTGCTCAACAAATTGTTCCAGTTTTTTTGTGTTATTACTTATCAGTTGAGAGGCAAACTTCTTATAGTGTTTATCGTTCCATGAGGTAGGCTTCATTACTTCAATTACATGATAAAATATAAGCTCGTATCCTAACTGATTGGATAACTGAATTGCAAACCTGATACCGGCTTTTGAGTTGCCTGAAAAATCTGTAGTAACAACTATTTTTTCCATGATTTAATTTATGGATATAAAATTCTTTTTTTTAAATGGTTAGGTAGAAGATGAACATCAATCGTTATCCTGATAATAATCAGTTTAAGCTAATTGTATGCCAGGCATAAAAGTTGAATTAATTACTCATTTGTTGTCTAATGATGAATTTCAGTATAAAAACTGACGATGGTCAAATATATAATATGCAGTGTAAGCTACCTTTAACAAAAAAAATAATAATATGAGTACAGATATGACACCAATTCAAAACCTGCATTACGCCATTGGAGAGCTGGCTTATGCTATTGCCTGTTCTGATGGACAAATTCAAAAAGAAGAACGTCAGAAATTCCATAACCTTGTATCGGAAGAACTGGGTAAAAAACATTACGCGTTTGATATTTCCAGCATTATTTTTCAGGTTATGGATAAGGATAGTTTAAGCGCTTCCGACACTTATAACCAGGCGCTCAAGCAAATTAAAATGAACAGTCATTATTTAAGCCCGGAATTAAAAGAAACGTTTATACGAGTTCTTGAAAAGGTGGCTGCTGCTTATCCTCCAGTAACAGTTGATGAAAGAAATATCATCGAAAAGTTTAAGAATGATATAGAGGAACTGCACGGTGATCCTGTTTATTATGAAAACAGAAAATAGGGTGATTTTTTAATCTGCTAATTGTATCCAAAACACTAAAAATTTGTTAAGGATTTAAGAAATAAAACTTAAAATGGTAACCTGCATTTTACTATTGGGTATAAATACCTATGTATGGTGTGAGTGTACCGGGGTTCAACCAGGCGAACCTCGAAGATCAGGTTGATCTGTTAGTGAAGTACGGAAAATGTGTGGCAAAGTATGTTGAGAGTTACTATCATCTGCTCTTTGCCCTTAATGATTATTATGTTGAAGTGGTTTACCAAAAGGAGGGAACCTCACTTGTAAGAATTCATGCTTTTACTGATGATCAGGCCCTTGACAAATTCCTTGATAAAATAGATATCAGTAATCTATTGTCGTGAGGGTAAGGTTTACAACTTAAAACCAATTTTTAATTACCCCAGCGGAAGCTTTCACTTTCAATTCCTGCCAGATCAATTACCCGGTCTACTACGGTGGCGGCTAATTCCTCAATTGTACTGGGGTTACTGTAAAAGGCCGGAGTTGCCGGACAAATAATACCACCGGCCTCGGTAACAATTTTCATGTTATTAATATGGATCAGGCTTAAAGGCGTATCTCTTGTTACAAGTATTAGCTTTCTTCTTTCTTTCAGAATAACATCTGCCGCCCTTGTTATTAAATCATTGCTAACTCCGCCCGCAATACGCGCCAAGGTACCCATGCTGCACGGGCAAATAATCATGGTAGTGTATTTTGCCGATCCTGACGCGAAGGGAGCATTAAAATTCATTTTTCCAAAGGTTTTGAAACTGTAATTTTCATAATCCTTGTTACCGAGCTCGTGTTCCCAAACAGTTTTGGCATTATCACTCATAACAATGCTAAGCTCTTCGAAACGACTCTGAAGGTTGCTTAGCTTTTCCAGAAGCAGTCGCGCGTATATACTTCCGCTTGCGCCGGTTATGGCAACCACAATCTTATTTTTAGTGTTGTTCACTTGTCCGTTTTTTTAAATCAAGTTTATAAGAAAGAAAAAAAGTAAGGACGTTGTTATACAAACCTTTATTAAAAAATCGAGCCACCGCGTTTGGATAAAATACCTGATTGGCAATTACGCCGTAGCTTCTGATAGGCGCGAATGAATTGGAAGTTCGTACTTCTACAAAAAACTTTTCTTTTATCTTTTTTCCTATCCCAAAGTTTACCCCGTATTCAAATTTTTCAAATGGGTACACCCCGGTCCAGTCTCCGAGTTCTGTTTCTTCGCGATAGTCGGCAAGATAAGCAACAGACGGACCAAGAGTAATAAAATAGTCCTTATTCAGATAATATTTGAGGGAAAGCGGGAGATCAATATAATTGAGGTTAACCCTATAAAATGAATAATCATTTTTTTCAGGATTTTGATTGTGCCGGGCTCCTTTTTGTGAAAAATAAAACCCCGCTTCAATACTTGTTTTTTTGGTTAATCTTGCATTTACAGCAATTCCACCAAATAAGCCCGCTTTATCATAACCACTGTAACTATCTCCATGAATCTGGCAGGCGTTAATACCAATTGTGGGTTTTAAAGCAAAAACACCGTTATTCTCTGTTTGAGAAGTAGCCCTTAAAACCAACAACAGAAATATGATTTTTATGCACTTCAAAATGATGGTGAATTTACGTTTTAATTATTAATCAGAACTTATAACCAAATCCAATCGCGAATGTTGTTAATGCTTGTAGTCGCGGCCCGTTAATATCTTCAGGTTTTGTGTAAAGGCCATCCTTATCCCAGTCGCGTTGAGTTTTGATGTCATCGTCATAGAGGATTTGTGAGATGATGCTTGCACTGAAAAATTTATTTATTTTGAATGTGAATGCATTATTAAAAATCACGTCGATATTGGTAGGATTATGACTATAGTTGGAGAAAAGATCGAGATAAGAATCCAGCGCAACATTTTTCATAATATCTTTTTTAAATTTTAATATTAACCTGCCACCAAACTCATAACGGATTCTTTTTCCTGGTGTAAGTACATTTCCTAAAGAATCGAAAGTGGCTTTTTCAACACCAAAAGCACCGGCGTCGGCCAAATGCTGACGGGTTACTAAAGTAACTTTTCCGGCAGCAGGAGCAAAGGTAGCTGAGAAATATTCAACTGGTTTATAGTCTAATCCTAAGGCTAGCTGTATGTATCCGGGAGCAAGAAAGTCAGAAGTTGCACGTCCAACTATAGAATCGTCGTTATAATTAAATCCTGGAGCAAATTGCGTACGAAAGTCACTTTGAAGACTATAAGAGAAATGTTTAGCGAATGCGGGCGTAGTAACCTTCGTAAGCAAAAATATCTGGTCCACATTTTTCCTGTAGAGTTTAGCAGCCCCGGGTTTAATAAGGCCATATTGCAAATCAATTTTACTGATCCATTCCCGGCCATCTTTTCTGTATACAGGATTAAAATTAAATAATCCCATAATAGCAAAATTATCCTGTCCGCCGCCCTGCCAGTTACTTAGCGAAGTTTGGCTGGCACTGATACTAAACAGCCCTGGTAGTTTCCACGATGTGTCTTTTGCCAATGGTTTGATGGTATCAGAAGCTACCGAAAGCGGTAACTGAGCAAGTGTGGATAATTTAATAACCGATATAAAAAGGAAACGGAGTAAAAATCGCATATATAAATGTTTTTATAGTATTTTAAAATGTACCTTTTTTAATCAACTGAATAATCTTTAACGATATTGTAAAGCGTATCGCGCTCAACAGGTGTTCTTCCAACCTGTTTAATCAAATCAACCAATTGCTGTGTGTTAAGTTTAGGATTTTGCTCTTCGGAACCAGCCATGCTGTATATTTTAGTAGTATCATCAATGGTTCCGTCAAGATCATCGGTACCAAAGTTAAGCGAGAGTTGGGCGGTGTTTCTTCCAATCATGGCCCAGTATGCTTTAATGTGCTGGAAGTTGTCGAGGTAAATGCGTGAAATTGCATAATTACGAAGGTCCTCAACAACGCTTACTTCAGGTACCTCAGCCATTTGGTTATCTTTATTTCTGAACTTTAATGGAATAAATGCATTAAAACCTTTGGTTCGGTCCTGCAACTGGCGTAATCTTTCCATATGATCAATGCGGTGCTCATATGACTCGACATGGCCATATAACATTGTTGCATTTGAGTGTCCTCCCATGTTATGCCAGATCTCATGAATGGAAAGCCATTCTTCAGCGGTGCATTTACCTCCGGCAATTTTATCGCGAATATCTTTATCAAAAATTTCAGCACCACCGCCCGGCATACTGTCCAGTCCTGCCTCTTTCATTTTTTTCATTCCTTCTTCGTATGAAAGTTTAGCTTTCTTAAAAATGTAATGATATTCAACCGGGGTAAGCGCCTTAACGTGCAATGCAGGACGATGTTGTTTTATCTTTGAAAACAGTTCAGTATAAAAGTTAAGATCCTGTTTAGGAACAACACCACCAGTGATATGAACCTCGGTAACAGGTTGATTATCGTATTTTTTTATAATTTCCATTATCTGATCAACCGATAATTCCCAACCTTGTTCGCGATTTTTTATGAGCCTGGAATATGAACAGAAAGCACAGGAGTAAACGCAAATATTTGTGGGCTCAACGTGAAAATTATGATTAAAGTAAACGTAATTACCATTCATTTTTTTCCTCACAAAATTGGCCAGAGCTCCTACAAAAGCCAGATCTGCTTCCTTATATAAAATAACGCCTTCATCAAAGGAAATACGCTGACCTGCAAATACTTTTTCGGCTATTTTTTTTAGAGCTCCGGATTGGGTTCCTTTTAAAATAATGTCCGGAGAATGGATTGATGATATAGCGTTCATTCGGTAAAGTTAAGGCTTATGTGAATGTATAAAATAAAAAACCCTCAAAAAATTGAGGGTTTTTAAATTTATATTGTATGAAAAAATTATTTTTTCTCTTCTGTTGCTTTAGTCTCGGCTTCAGCTTTCTTTTTGCAGCAAGATTTAGCTTCACCTTTTGTGCAGCCTTCTTTTTTCTCACCTGCGCAAGCTTTGCCTTCAGATTTTTTGCAGCATTCTTTTTTAGCTTTTTTGTCTTTGTCGTCGCCTTTAACATTAGCAACTGCTGTGCTTCCGAGTAAACCTGCGAAAGCAGCCATTAAAATTAATTTTTTCATTAGATTGATTTTTAACTAGTTTAACACAAATATAATTGGATAATCCTTTGATAAGTGTTAAAAACCTTTAATTTTTAAACACATAGCCATTATTACTTGATAAAATCAAGTACATAAAGGATTGCAATAACCATGGCCACAAACCATCCCAATCCGCCGAAAGCGAAAAAGAATACCGATAACGATAAAAGGCATAGGATAAGTGTAATCCAGAACCATTTGTCTATTGATTCATTTTTAAGGTAAACTGCCAATGGTGGAATAAAAATTGCGAGAATAATCAGGAGAATCAGCTTTACATCACCATCCGCACCTTTACTAAGACCTGAATCTGAATCAAAATCCTGTTTTTGCAGAACAGAAGCAAAGTTTTTTACATGAACTTCTTCTTCGGAATCTTTTTCGGAGGATGCCGGTGTTTCAGTTGTTTTTTGTTTTTTTACTGACGGTGCATGCTTTGGTGCTGATGCAATTTGCTCTGGCGTATTAACGGGGCTGCTTTTCAAGTCTGCTTCTGGTTCAGCCTGAAGGGAAATTTGTTTTGGATCTAATGTGCCAACGGTTAATTCATCACCTTTTGTTTGTTGCTTTTTAACGGAATGATTTTTGGCTACTGAAAAATGGTAACCTTTGTTATACTTCCTTTTAACAAGGCTGAATTTATTGGCGCATGAAGCCAGCAGAAAAACTGCCGTAACGGATAAAATAAATCTTTGTATCATAAGTTGAATTTTTAGTACATAAAACTACGCAAAAAAAATACCACCTCAATTATTGTTTAAAAAAAGCGGTTATCGGGTAATGGTCAGTGAATGTTTCATCGCTTCGCTGGTAATTAAGGCATTCAAATTCCTCACTATGAAAAATATAGTCAATTCTGAATTGAGGCCATTTTCCGGCATAGGTTTTACCCAAACCGTTCCCTTTTTCAACAAAAGCATCTTTAAGATCTTTTGATAATTTACGATATGCAAATGAAGCCGGAGTATCATTAAAATCACCGCATAGGATTATTTTATAACGGCAGGTTTTCATATGCAAAAGAATCATCTCTACCTGCTTCGTACGTTTTACAAAAGCCCTTTTTAGCCTGCGAAGTATGTTCTTGCTGTTTTCAACTTCATCCTCAGCATCCTTATCTGAAATAATATCTTCCAAAAATTTATTATCCTTTCTGCTAAAGCTGATGGATTGAAGATGGATATTGTAAACCCTAACAGTGTCGGTGTTTATCAATACATCTGTGTAAATGCAAATGTTGTTAGAGCGCGTATTAAAAAGTATTTTTCCCTGGTTAACAATGGGATATTTACTAAAGGTGGCAATACCCCAGTGATCAAATTCACGAAGGGTGGTTGTATACTCTGTCTGATAATACTTAGTGTTCAGAATTTGTTTAAGGGTATCTGTATTATTAAAATCCCCTTTTTCTTCCGAAGTGTAAAATTCCTGCAGGCATAGTATATCCGGACTGATCTCATCCAGCGAATTTAAAATACTGTTACGCGTTTGCCTGTTATTACTCCAGTTGTACAAGTCAAACAGCATGCAGTTGTACGAGGTTACTTTAATTATATTCTTTTCTTTTTCAGATTTGGGTGAACTAAATTGTACAAAATGATAGGCTGTTGGAATGCTTAAAAACAAGGCGGCTAAACCAAAAATAAAGGGATGTTTAAATTGTGCAAACCAGTATATGATGAAGATGATATTAAGCAAAAACAGAACAGGAAATCCTAAACCAAAAAACGCGGGTAGCCAGAATAGGGCAGGCGAAACGTATTTTGAAAATATTGAAATGATAAGGCTAACAATTATAATGTAATTGAGCCACAACATAATTTTATTGAAAAAGGAAAGTTGTTGTTGTTCCCTGAACCGGGCCAACTTTCTTAATTCAGCTACGGATATTTTACTGAATACTGAAATGGTTTATTTTGCTAAAGCAAGCGCCTCTTCTATCCACGCGTAACTGCTTAATATTTCAGGTTTGCCATCAATAATGGCAACATCGTGCTCAAAATGCGCACTTGGTTTTCCATCAGCTGTAACTATAGTCCAGCCATCCTTTAGTTGTTTAATATTTTTTGTGCCCATATTAATCATGGGTTCAATGGCAAGTACCATTCCTTCTTTTAATTTAGGACCATCGCCACGCTTACCATAATTTGGAACTTCGGGTTCTTCATGTAAATTTTTTCCAAGGCCATGACCAACCAGTTCGCGGACAACGCCAAAACCATTACTTTCAGCATGCTGCTGCACGGCGTAACTAATATCACCAATTCGGTTACCACTTACCATTTGTTCAATACCCAGATACAGACTTTTTTTCGTAACGTCTATCAGCTTCTGAACTTCAGGTTTTATTTCTCCAACGGCAAATGTGTAGGCATGGTCGCCAAAGTAGCCGTTTTTCTTTACGCCACAATCAACAGAAATAATATCGCCATCTCTTAATTCTTTACTTGTTGGAATTCCGTGAACAACCGCTTCATTAATAGAGATACACAACGTAGCGGGAAAGTCAGGGGCTCCATTGTGGCTTTTATATCCTTTAAATGCCGGCACTCCGCCATTATCGCGAATGTATTCTTCAGCAAGTTTATCCAGGTAAATTGGTTTTACTCCGGGTTTAACTTCCCTGGCAATAATTCCTAATGTGCGCGACACCATCAGGGCCGATTCCCGCATCAATTCAATCTCTTCACGTGTTTTTAAGTAAATCATTTTTTGCCAAATAGTTTTTTTAAAAGTGAACCTTCGGGTTTATTATAATTCTTGTGAGCTTCTTCGTTTCTTAATTGGTGAAGGAAATCTCCTCCTTCAGGATGAAGTGTCTGCCAAATGTCGCTCCAGCCAAGAAATCCACCAACGTTTCGATCATCAATAAAAATATCCGCGTTAATTTTTCTGGAAACATTTTCATCCATCGCCTCTTCAGGATAATTTTTATTTACAGCGTAAAATTCAATACCGTTATGTCTACAGTATTCAACGGCTTCTTCAAGGGTACGGCCTGTTCTGAAAGTCCATAAAATAAGCTTATGACCTTTTTGCTGGAGTGCTTTTAAAGTTGCAAAGGCAAATAACATTTCTTTACCAATTGCAGGATATTTATGCTCTACAATGGTTCCATCGAAATCAACGGCGATAATCTTACTGTTTTCGTTTAAGAAATGCTGCTGCATGTAGGATGTTAGAGGTTTTTTACATTAAGCAGGTTCAGGTTTTCATCCAGATCATACAATCTAGGCTGAGCTGTACCTATTTCAAATTCCAGAATTTGTGCCGGCGTCATTTTCTCAAGGTACATGATAAGAGCGCGAAGGCTGTTCCCATGCGCGGCTATCACCACATTTTTTCCGGCCTTTAATTTTGGAATAATTTCACTTTCAAAATACGGAATCACACGATTAGCGGTATCTTTTAAACTTTCGCCTTTTGGCGGGGCAATATCATAACTGCGTCTCCAGATTTTTACCTGCTCTTCGCCGAATTTTTTTGCAGTTTCAGCTTTATCAAGTCCCTGTAAATCTCCGTACATGCGTTCATTCAGGGCTTTGTTGTGAATTGGGGTAATTGGTCCATGACCAGCGGCTTCAAGAGCAATTTTAAGTGTATCCTGCGCGCGTTTAAGGTCAGATGCATAGGCGTAATCGAAATGATAGCCTTTTATTTTCAAACCCGCGTTTTTTGCTTCTTCAATTCCCTTTGGTGAAAGATCAACGTCTACCCAACCGGTAAATTTATTTTCAAGATTCCAGGCGCTTTGGCCGTGACGAAAAATAACTAACTGTGCCATAAATTAATGGCGTAAATATAAGATTTTAATGGGTTGAATGAGACTAAAATATGCAAAAACCGGTGATCCCAAATATGAAACTATGAGAAGGGCTTTTAGAATTAGTTTTTTGTTTCACTTAGAACGCATACGCATCTGAATCCAAGCCAGGCGGTGGGTTTTGTGTAACTTATATCTTTACCTGCCCGGCAATCTTCCAATTGATGAATCCAGCTCCCGCCTTTGCACAGGCCTTTTTCTGATACCATCTCTGCAACATTACCGAAAGAATTATAAAGTCCAAAAGCGTTTTTCCAGTATGAAAAAACTGGAGCTGTTACATCGGCATTATCGCTCATAAAGCCTGCCGTTCCAATAGTATCACCTTGAGACGGTGCGCAATTTAATGTCATTTTGCCTTTTTCGTTTTTTCCGGTTTGAAAGTTTGGAATGCCGTTGGTAAAAGAAAAGGCTTCCCATTCTTCCTTGGTAGGCAGCCGGTACTCTATATTCAGTGATTTTTTATGACCTATCGCGTAAAATTCTTTTACCCTGTTCGTCCTCCATTTACAAAAAGCAATGGCTTGCTCATATGAAATTCCAACTACAGGATAATCTTTAAAAGCAGGATGCCAATAATACATATTTGAAAGTGGTTCGTTGTGAAAACCATTGTCAAGCCAAACTAAAGTATCAGGAATTGAAGCAAGATACTCCTTCGATTTCGGACCGTAAAAATTTTTTGTCCATAAAACGTACTCTTTCCAGGAAAAATTTGATATTTCTGTTTGATCAATGAAAAATGTTTCGGTAATCTGAACAGTACCGGGTGGAATAAATTTTTTGTTCCTGGTTGAAGTGAAAGAAAGGGAAATAAAAACAATAATCAGTATTATTATTTTCTTTGTCATATTTCAAGAGCCTTTTTAAAATCAACAAGGTTATCAGCGGTTTCAGGAAGTTCGGTTACCACAAATTTATTATCATCCTTTTCAGACGTTTGCCTAAATCCATCTTTACTGCAAAGAAACATGCGGTTTTTTGAGAATATAACAAAACTGTTTGTATTGGAAGGGTTGTAACGGATTTTACTTAAATCGTATTGGTAAAAGTTGTAAACTGAATTCAGACTATGATCAACCAAATAAACAACATCAGCCATAACAACCTTTCCATTATCATTCATAACGAATATAGGCGCAATGGTTTTACCTTCAGGCATTGCATGCGGACAATCTGAATTATATATTCCAAACTGGGATACATTAAAAATGCGGGTGGCTCTAACAGTATTACTCATTTTATTAAAGTTGTTGTTGAGTTCGTTCATTTCCTGCGTTTTCATTTTAGCTACCAGATCTGCACGTTCTTTTTCATATTTTTCTTTTGCTTTCTGCAACTGGGCCAGGTATTCCTTTTGTTTGGCTTCCATTTCGGCAATCAGTTTCTTTTCATCGGCTACGCGCTTTTCTGCAAGACCTTCGTATTCCTTAAATTTTTTCTGATACATTTTTTCAGCCTTTTCAAGATCAGCTCCACTCAATACCGGATATACAACTAATTTTTCAATGCGTTTGCGGTAGGTAAGAGTAAGCAAATAATTTTTTCCTTTTTGCGGACCTTCGCTCACTTTAACGTCGCTCCAGGTAATATCGTGTAATTCCTTTTTGTAATTTGTATTCTCAGCACCAACTTCAAAAATTACATTATCAAACGCGGCTAGTTCAGGGAATTCTTCATGACTGCCATCAAGCTGAAACGTTGGGCGTCCTGTAGGTTGCAAGGGTTTTGAAGGCTGTTTAGGTTTTGGAAGAACTTCTGCTTTTTTTGTATAAACAACTTTTACGCTGTCTATTTTTTTAGGGATTACAAAATCAATCTGATTTCTTAGTTTTTTCAGGTTTTCTGGTTCTGTTGATGAAACAGCAGGTTTACTGCCAGAACTGACTGTTAGCGTTTTTTCTTTTTGACTTTTTCCTTCTAATTTATTAGCAACATCTTTTTTAATGTATTTCCAGTTTTTTTCAATCGTATCCAGATAATACTGATTAAAGCGCGCTTCATCTGAATTTGATGCGAGCTCTACTTTCAGGTTGTTACCTTTTTTTATAAACACAGCCTCTCCATCTTTTGTTCCTTTGATGTCAAACATTCCTGCGGTTTCCAAATTGTATTTTTTTCCAGCGCTGTCATAAGCCATTGGAACTCCCGCAGCAATGATATCGCCTTTATCATGAAACTCACGGTATTCGATGGTTACATCGCCAATAACATCTTTTCCGTTTTTATCAACGAAACTGTTTTTTGGGATTTTAATTTTGGAAGCGGAGTGTTTTATTTCGCCACCTGTTGAGTTGTTTACTTTATAAGAGGAGTAGGGGATGGCTATTTTTGAGGAAGGGGCCTTAACAAAGGCGGTGGTTGTTGTTTTTTTGTTTTGAGTTTCTTTTTGAGTAGTTAATGTTTCATTCGATGTTTTGTTTTGGGTTTGGTTATTAAAGACTGCGAAGTAAGTGATTGTGCAAACTACGGTGATTCCTGCTATTACGGCCGAGTATCGGACCTTTTTACTTTTCCACCAGCTTTTGTCCTGTCGTGCCTTCTTAAGGCTTTGTTCTTTAAATTGTTTTACGAGTTGGTTAAAATCTTTGTGTTTATTTATCTCTTCATCACTTACTTTCGGACGATCGATATTAAATTTTGGTTCCATATCAGACTTTTAGTTTGCTCAATGATTTTTTTAATTTTTCAATAATTCTATACATTCTTACTTTGGCGTTAACTTCAGTGATATCCAATATTTCAGCAATTTCTTTAAATGGCCGCTTTTCAAAGAAACGCAGTTCTACCATTTGCAAATCATCGTTATCCAATTCAAGTATCAGTTTTTTTATCGCTGGGATATACTCTTCAAAAAAGGGCTCTTCGTTTTCTTCACAAATAAATCTCAAATCTCCAATGTCGGCATTTACAGCGCGTTTATCTTTAAGAGTGCGAAACATTTGCATGAGTTCGTTATGCGCGATGCGGTAAAGCCAGCTTGCAAAAGGCACACCTTTAAACTGGTAGTTGCTCAGATTTGTAAGAGCTTTTAAAAATACCTGGCCGGTGAGGTCAAAAGCGGTGTCTTTGTCATCCATGCGCTGATACACATAGTTAAAGATCTGCTTGTAGTATTTGTCATACAGCGGAGCAAACCGCTCCGGGTTCAGTTTTGCAGCTTCAATGATTATTAACTCCTCATTTAACTGATCTGACGTATGATGGTAATGTGGGTTAATTGCCATAAGCTAAAACCTATTTTAAACTTATAAGCAAATAAGCCATACGGGGTTACGCCAATATTTCAAAAAACTTTTAATATATAAGTAAGTATTTGATTATCAGTTACAAAATTTTTAGTCAAAATGAGTGAAGAGTGCTAAAATAATGGTGAAATATAATTTTGAATGAGTGAACGATTGTTATTTATGGAAAATGAATTTTAAAAATCCGTGTTTCTAAAAACAAAAAAGCTAAATACACTTGACAAACAATAAAAATTAAAAAGGATAAAACGCAGGTGAACGTTAACTGAAGTCATTAATAAATTAACACACAATTTGTTGTTAATTATTGGGTCATGGTAATTTCTTATGAAAAAATTTTTTATCTTCATAATATTAAATTGCCATGATGAGAAAAGTAATATTTGTATTGTTTTGCATTATTTCATTAAAAGTTGCTTCGCAAACAGATAAGAAATTTGAACAACAACCGCCGCTCACTAACAGCCAGCGCTTTTTACTGGATTATGAAATTAAAGGCTGGAATTTAACTATACAAGACACAGTTAAACTGAATAAAATTAACCTTGATACTTACGAACAAAGCAGAAAAACTGCCGATGATATTGAATTGTTTGACCAGTCTTCCGGCTTAACCATTCTGCTTTATTCTGTTAATAGAGCTGTTTCCAATAAAAATAAATAAGATGAATCAAAAATATTTTATCCTAATTTTTTTATTCGCCAGTTTTTATTTGGAAGCTCAGTTTTTGCATCCTACTACCGGTATTAACAGTGAATACGTTGGCGCTTGTCAAACTGCTACCTGCGGAGGTACCTATCTTGATAATGGTGGTTCAGGGGCCAATTATTCAAACAACATAAGTTCTACATACAGGGTTTTTTGCCCTAACACCGCCGGAAATTGCATTCGTTTAACTTTTACTTCATTTACCCTGGAACCCAAGATTGATCCTGCAGGGCCATCACCTCTTGATTGTTATTACGATTATCTTACAATTGGAAACGGTCCAACTCAAAACAGTACTTTATTTACTTCTGCTCCTGCGACTGCCACAGGAAGAATTTGTGCGCAGCCGGCAACTCCATTTTCATTTACATCAACAGATGCCAGTGGTTGTTTGACAGTGAGGTTTAAAAGTGACGGAACTGTTAATTTACCGGGTTGGAGTGCTAACATTAGTTGTGTTCCTTGTGCAGGTGGCCCAACAGGAACTACCAATTCTGACTGTAATTATTCAACCCCATTGTGCAGTAATGCCGCTTTTTCTGCAAACTCTACCGGGCCAGGTATTGCTGCCGAAGGATGTAACGGTGCTACATGTCCAGCCGGCGGCGAAAATTTTTCAAACTGGTACCAGATATTGATTAATACGAGCGGTACTCTAAATTTCACAATAACGCCAAGTGTTGCAGCCGATTTTGATTTTGCTGTATATGGACCCAATCCTACTTGTGGTGCTTTAGGTGCCCCAATCCGTTGTAGTGATTCTGGCCTTACTGGTAATACAGGCCTGAGCTCAACAGCAGTTGATAATACGGAAACAGTTGCCGGCGATAGCTGGTGTGCGACCATGAATGTTGTTGCAGGTCAAACATATTTTATTGTTGTAGACTCATGGAGTCCACCATCCGGTAACTATAATCTTAGCTTTGGTGGCACCAGCACCTTTAACTGCGCTGTGTTACCTGTTGAGATGGTAAGCTTTTCGGCTGAATATAGCCTAAAGGATAAGCATACTGAATTAAGATGGGTTACAGCCAGAGAGCGCAATATTGATTATTATTCAGTTGAACGCAGTACCGACGCGTATAACTTTAAGGAAATTGGCCGTGTTCTTCCATACTCAGGTAATTCCAATAATATAAATAATTACTTTGCAACAGATCCTAACCCTGTTTCCGGTGAAATTAATTATTACCGGATAATTACAGTTGAAACTAATGGTCATAAAAGTGTTTCTACCCTTCAGGCTGTTGCGTTTCAGGATGATGATGCAAATTTAATGGTAATGCCTAATCCGGCGTCCGATAATCTTAATGTTTCGTTTAAATCAGAAAAAAATAAATATTGGACTATTGCAATGATGAATTCTAAAGGTGATGTGATAATGAAAAACAAAATTATTACTTCACTTGAAGGAATAAACGAAACAAGGTTGAGCCTAACCGAGTTGCCGGAAGGTCTTTATTTTGTTACCATCAATGATGGGGTTAAATCTTTTAAACGAAAGTTTATTAAAAAATAATTTTTTGAATTTGCTTTTGGGCAGATGTCTTTCCAAAATATCTGCTATGAATTACTACTAATAGATTTCTTGAAGTTTGCAGGGTAAATAGGATTGATCTCTATAATAAATTATGGAGTTCCATAAATTTATCTATAGTGGGGCCGCTCTTTAGCTGGATAAATTCTATAAAGCTATCCATGTCATTATTAGGACTTGTACCTAAACTTTGGGTGGTGAGATGGTAATCAAAAAGCCGGTCATGCAGCGCCTCCCTTTCCATGCTAATAACATAACCGCTTGGTTCGCCAAAAATAACTTTTTTCAAAATAAGCCAGAATACAATATTGTTAGATTTATCTTCTCCTATTTTTATTATTGGAAGTTTCCGGGTTATTCCCATATCCGTAAGTATTTCGTATTCATCCATTCCAATTGTATACATGTCTGAAAACGCTTTTTTCGCCGGCAGGAATTGAAAAGGGGCAGAAAAATTTTCTTTGTCTTTTGTCCAGTCAAGATATTTTTTAATAGGCATGGCTTCTTCTTCAGTTTCAAAATACAATTCCATGCCCAGATATTCTCCTACTCCTTTCATGAATGATAAAATATCTTTGTTCTGATAATAATTGGTTAACAGTTTTTCTGTATAGTTCATAAAAAATATTAATAATGATAAAAGTAGCAACTCATTAATGAACTGCAAACCTTGTATAGCTGAACTATATGATTTTACGTTTAAATTGAAATTGCAACCTGTCCAGGAGATTTTAATAACCTAATTAAGTAATCCTTGTAATTTTAACAGGCTGTTTTAGTTTGTTTGAGAATTTTATACGCAACCTGTTTCCTATTTTAATTTTCTCAAAACTCCTTCCATTTACTTCTATCTTCTGTTTGTTTCCTGGTTTAAGATAAATGAAATACCCGCAGCCTTCATCATATTCAATTTCTTCCTTATCGGTTACTACACCTTCAAATAATTGAACAGGCTTTAAAATCTGTTTAATGTTTTGAAAAAATAAATAACTTAATAAAACAGTTAATGCAGTTCCTGCAAATACATAAATCCAGTTCCCGGTTTTTTTCGATTCCAGGTCTGCTTGGTGGGTAATGGCAGATTCAATAATTTCCCAGCCAAAAATACCGGTGGTAGCTCCAATAACAATTAGAAATAACAGAACGGTAAGCATTAACCAGTAATAAAAGAAAAACATGATCAAGCGGCCCACAATGCTTGTCTGATAGATTACTGTCTCTTTGTAATTATTTTTTAGCTGCGATGGCACGCCTCCTGATGTTTTTGATTTTTCTATCGTCGTTTTTCTCTGGCCAAAACATTTATTCGTTTTTCATCTCCAACCACCCACACCTTGTCATTCAATTCAAAAACAAAATTTGATTCGGGGTTTAATATTCTTTCATTACCTCTTTCAATTTGGCTAAATCAACAATAAGATCAGGCAGATGAAGCATATTAATTGCAAGTTAATTAATTATTAGAAAGGAGAGAATACTTAATATTCTGAAAAAGCAGGTAAGGCTTTGTTCGATTTAGCCGAAATAATCTACCAAAAATTAACCGAAAACAACTATTCATTATTTAAAAAATACACTTCTTCGGGTTTTCAAAGAAAATGGGTTTGTGTCACTATGTAATTGAATTATTTTTGAAACTATTTAAAACTATAAAACGTATGCCTGATGAATTAAATGCAAAACTTGAAGGGGCCGTTGAACAGAATCAATTATCACTGGTAAAGAATGCTTTAAAGGAAGGCGCGGATCCAAATTTTTCAGGAACTAATTCAACACCCTTAAATAATGCGGCCTTTAATGGATATGATCCAATTGTAAAATTACTATTGAGTAGTGGTGCTAATGTGAATTTGCAAGATCACAAAGGATTTGCTCCAATTCATCTTGCAGTCAGCAAAGGACATTTGAAAGTTTGCAAACAGCTTATTGCTGCCGGGGCTGATTTGTCGCTAAAAACCAATGATGGCGGCACCGCGCTTCATATTGCCAGCGCTTATGGTTTTATGAGTATATGCAAACTTCTTGTAGAAAAAGCTTGTCCGATTAATGAAAAAGATAAGTTTGATTGTAATGCTTTACACGTTGCAGTTGGCCAGGTAAATAAACCACTGGTGAAATATTTAATTGAAAAAGGAGCAGATGTTGAATGTACAAATATTAACGGACATACACCCTTGTTACGTGCCCTTAGCGGACTTAACGAAAGTAGGGTAGAAGGTTGGAGTATTGAAACTCAAAACCCCTCCGGGCAAAAACGAACTTATAAAATTTCCAAAGGTTATTTTACTTTTATTGATTCCGGAATTGAAAAACCACTGGCTGTTAAGGATCAAAAATTAATTGCTTCAAAAGAATGGGGACCAAATGAACATTTAAAATACCTCGACCTTATTGATATTGCAATTATGTTGGTTAATGCCGGTGCCGATATCAATAAACTGGATAAAAGAAATCAAAACGCTTTGTTCTTTTCAACGAGAGCGGGTGAAATGAGGTTAATAAAATTGTTCTTCGATAAAGGTGCTAATCATGAAGTAAAGGATTTTAATGGCGCGAATTTACTTCATATGGCTGCTTCATCAGGCCGCCTGGATGCTTTACAAACGATATTGTTTATGGGATTTGTTAAGGAAATAAACTCTGAAGATAATTTTGGGTGGACTCCGCTCCATTATTTAGCCGACAAGGGTGGCAGTTCTGAAATGGCACAATTACTAATTGGGGTTGGGGCCGATGTGGGAGCTAAAAGTACTGTTGAAAGAGGACCTTTTCCTGTTGGTACTGTGCCTTATACTGTTGCAATGCATTTTAATGATGAGGAACTTGCTAAATTAATGAAGTATAAAGTACAGGTTATAAATCCTTAAGCGCGAAGTAAATTTGAAAATTAAAATTGTGATTAGAAAAACAAAAGGCCGCGATAAGCGGCCTTTTGTATAACAAGTGCTGATTGTTGATCGGCAGAGCGGAAATTTTAAAATAGTATTAAGATTCTATTATGCCGTAGTTTTTGTTGCTTCCCTTATTTTGTTCAGTTCGTCGGTAACCAATTTACGTTTGGAATTTATCTCCGCAAGTTTGGTTTTTTCAGCTTCTATTTTGCTTTCTACTTCTTTCATAAGCGGATTACCTTTTGAATGTTTAAAGAAACCAAGATTGTTCTCGTAAGTACGAATGTTATTATTGATTTCATCGCTGAGCTTTTTTAAATAATCTCCTTCTTTACGCAACAGATCAAATCCATTTTCAGAAGCAGCAAGTCTTTCAATTTTTGTTCTGAATTGAATATTTGCTTTCTCCTGCTTATCCATGTGCATTTTATCATAAAGCTCATCAAGCTTGGCATAGAAAGCGTCGTTTATCCGCTTCTTATCCTTCATAGGCACCATGCCTGCCGCATTCCATTCAGAGGTAATTGCTTTCAGATCTTCTCGGGTAACGTTTTCATTCATTGCACTAATCCGGGCCAGAATTTCTTCTTTTAATTTAAGGTTGTTTTCAAAAGAAGCGTCAATATTTTCGTAGTGGGCTTTCTTAGCGTCAAAGAAAACATTGCACGCCTTGCGGAATTTCTGAAATAACGCAGGTTCCTCCTTATCACCGTTTCCGGGATGTTTCTTCCATTCTTCCTGAAGCTTCATTAAGGCCTGGCTCGTTTTTTGCCAGTCAGTGCTATTTTGCAATGCTTCCGCTTTCGCGATAAGTTCATTTTTTATTTTTCTTGATGCGGCAAACTTCTCATTTAATGTGGCGAAGAACTCTTTCTTTTTATCAAAGAAGTTATCGCAAATAGCGCGAAACTCAGCCCATATTTTTTCATTGTCTTTCTCTGTAGTGCGGCCAATGTTTTTCCATTCTCCCTGCAATGTTATCAACTGTTCGGTAGCTTCATTCCATTTCTTGGCACCCGCGCCTTCCATTGTTGCCACAAGAGCTTTCGCTTTTTCTATTACTGCCAGTTTATTCTGCAGGTTACTTTCTTTTGTTTCTTCAACCGAATTGTAATAAGCTTTTATTTTAGCGTAAATATCATCCAGGGCGCTTTTATAATTTTGCTTGGTTTCCTCCCATTTTTCGTTAGGTACCGGACCAATCTCTTCCCATTCGTTGCGATAAACTTTTATTAAGCGCTCTGCTTCCTTAATATTTTCTATTTGAATAACTGATTTTAATTTTTCGATTAATTCTGTTTTAAGTTCAAGGTTGCGTTTGAGGTCATGCTCCTGCAGATCGCGATAAATTTTAAGATTATAATAAAATTCTTCTACTGCTTTACTGTACTCTGCCTGGATCTCCTTATACTTATGAGATGACACCGCGCCGGTTTCTTTCCATTGCGTTTGAAGTTCCTGCAACTTTTTAATGGCTGCTCCAACGTTTTCACTCAGTTTGCTAAGATCACGTATTTTCGAAATAATCTCTTCTCTTATTGTAAGGTTTTTTGCCTGTTCAGCAATCATTTTTGCCTCGTTCTCTTTTTTAAGTTTCGAGAATTTTTCCAGGAGACCATCAAATTTAACATCTTCAGCCTGCTTAGGATATTCAAAGTCTTTTGCTTTTCCTCCTTCGTCAATAAAGGCCTGACGGGCTTTTTCAAATTCCTGGGTCCATTGTTTCTGGTACTCTTTCTGCAGAGCGCGCACTTCGTTGGCAACTTCACCTGCGTCTTTTGTGAGCAGTTCTTCCAGCTTTAAGATTAAATCGCTTTTCATGATACGTTTTTGTAATAAGGAAGGCCAAAAATACACTATTTACGGGCATATGGCAATGATCTGCGTCTTGTTTTTTTATAAAAATTTCTCTATTTTCACCTGTTACAGATCACCCTGTAGGAACAGTATTCGCAGATGTCAGTATCTTCGGTTTGCGAAAAAGCCGCTTGAGCGTTGAAAATATATTCAATAAATTGGACAAGGTGTTTTTCAAAATCATTCAAAAATTCTTCTGAAAATTCAAACGGTTGCTTGTTTTTTTGGATAATATTTTTTGGTTCGTCCAGAAACTCCCTGAAAGGAATGATTCCGGGCCTCATTTGTTCGGGCCTGCAAAACTTATTCTTATACAATAGCCAGGCATACATGATAAGCTGAAACTGCTTATTGTAATTCTTATCGGTAAAAAGCTCATCAAACCCTTTAAATTCAAATTTATCTGATTGTTTTACCGAATTCTTGTAATCAATAATCCTTACGGTTCCATTAAAAGTATCAATACGGTCAACTTTCCCTCTGATAAATACAGTTTCTGTTTTATCATTTATAGTAAGGTTTAAAGGAGTACTAAATTCTTTTTCAAGATAATTAAGAGTGAGGAATTTATTTTCAGAGGCAAGTTTTTGTATCCAGCGAATATCATTCTTTATTAATTTCTCGATATAAACTTTAATAACCTCCTGCTGTAACACATTTTTTCCGGTTAAATCATCGCTTTCAAAAAACTGTGTGAAGCACCTTTTTACGGTAGGTTCTATTTGAGTGATTTGCTGCTGGAGAGACGCGATGTTTAAAACTGATCCGGTAAAGTTTTTATATAATTCTTCCAGGGCCAGGTGAAGAATAGATCCAAAAGTATTTGACTCTGCATTTTCTTCAACTTTTTTTATTTCCTTTAATCCCGCACCATAACGAAAGTAAAATTTAAGCCCACAATCTTTTAGCATTATTAATCCTGAAGGCGATATTCCACCATATTCTCCCTGATCTTTGGCTTTATTCAGAATTCTGGCAATGGCAGGTTCAGTCTTATTAATGTCAATTACATTTTTTAGCTGCGCCGGCACATCAATTGTTCCCGCTACTTTTTCTTCGATTTTTATTTGAGGATTGTATGTTTTTAATTCAAGCTGCAGTTGTGTGATGAACCTGCTTTTCTCTCCTTTACCAAAAGTGTCGGTCTCACTGTCGTATGTAATTGTAATTTCTGAAGCTCTTTGCAAAAGCCTGTAGAAGTGATAGGAATAAATCGCATCTTTTTCAAGGTACAAAGGCAAACCAAAAGCGCGTTTAAGATCGTTGGGAATAAATGAATTAATGCTTTTACCGGATGGAAGCACGCCTTCGTTTACGTTCACAAATATCAGGTATTCAAAATCAAGGGTACGTGTTTCTAAAACGCCCATAATCTGCAATCCTCGTAAAGGCTCGCCAATAAAGGAAGCTGTGCTATTACCAACTACCTGCATGAAAAGCTGACGGAACGAACGAATATTGTTAAAGTGCGGATACTTCTGAAGAACATCGCCCAAACGGTTCATGTTCCTGATAATAACGTTAAGATATTCCAATTCAAGTAACACTTTATTGCCGGCTTCCTGTTGGATATAATATTCCTGGATGGTAGTAAGGCAATCGGAAAGGGACCGGCAAAAATCAGGAACATTGTAACTCTCTTCTAAAAAATTCTGAACAAACGAAAAACATTCCGCAAAAAAAAGTTCGAAATGTTTACGGGTTATAAAAGTAATGTTGCGTTCGTTAATCTGCTCTATAACTTTGTTTATATCAACATTACAACCTTTTGCCTTTAAAAAGCTATTGAACAAAGGTTGTTGAAGCAGTGAAATAAAATCTTTATAATAAATGTATTTCTGTTTCCTGTTCTGTTTTCCAAAGCTTAGTTGAATCTGAAGAAAATTGTCAACCAGGGCGTATGTTGATGTATACCGTAGCGGGTACTCCATGGTAATATTAACGTGCTGTACACTTTCCGGTAATTGCTGCAGCACAGGCCAAAGGAGCTTTTCATTGGCAAGTACTATTGCCACTTTATCCAAAGGAATTTGCTGATCGATATATTTCTGAACGGATTGTCGTACAACCTGTGCCTGACCTATTTGTTTAGGAACTGAAATAATTTCAATATTTTTTTGTTCAAGAAAATGCGCGCCGCGGAACAAAGGTTCTTTCTGGTGGAACAATTCAAAATTATTCCGTAAGAATAAACCGGCCTCATGCATCTCGTTGTTTAAATAATATTCATCTGTATCCCATAACAGTTCGGCTTTTTTTAACTGGTAGAGATAATTGAAAATTTTCAGTTCGGCCGCGTTAAGTGCGTTAAATCCGCAAAAGAGAATTTTATGAAACTGCGCGCAGTAAGTTGATCCCTCAATGTTTTTTACCGACTGCTTATACGCAAGGCCTTGATAGGCAAATTTATTCTTCAGTAAAAATTCAGTGAAATGCTTGTAAATAGCACCAAGAGAGTTCATGAAGTCGAGGTACTTTAACTGGAAAGCACTCAGGTTTTCTTCCCCAAGGCTCCAGTTTTCTATCACCTTAATATCCTTCAGATTTTCATATAATTGCTCCGAATCGGCAAGGTATCTGTCAATTTCGTTGAAATCCTGTAAAATCAGATTACCCCATTTCGCGAAACTATCAAAAGGTTCAGCGTTTTCACCATAACAGGTTCTGTAACTTTCGTACAGATGGCACATGAGATCTATTTCCTCCAGACCTTTTAAACCACTTAGTTCGCTGATAAATTCTTCGGCGCTGATTATAGTTGGAAGCCAAATGGTTGTTCCGAAAGATTGAGCCAGATATTGCTTTAAAAACAATGCCCCGCGTTTATTTGGAAGTACAATACAAAGATTTTCTACATTATCTTTGTAGTGTTCGTAAATATAAACGGCAACTGATTTTAAAAAAGGGCTGGACATGAGCTTTGAAGATATAAACTTTCCTGTATATCGTAAGTATAAAAATAACAAGAGTTATTTTAAAATTGTAAACCCGCGAATGTTTGAAGAGGTGCAGGTAATAGGTTCAAAGAGGGTTGTAAAGATTGTGGAAGCAAAACAGTTTCCTGAAATGAATTTTATTCATGATCTCATTTACAATTATTCTTCCAGGGCTGAGGAAATTACGGCCGAACAATACGAGGCGATAAAGAGCTAGCTATATAGTAACCCTCAAAAAGTAATATTGTATTTATTTTATTGTTTACTTTCCTTGGACGAAAAGTAAACAATCCACCGCGGCGGATCAAGGCCCGTCGATCTTCCTTAGCGCTCTTGATTTTTCTAAAAATTAAGCGCAGGGCCTCTTCCCATTTATGCTGAGTCCTAATTCCCAGCTGGAAAATCAATAATTAATTACGTTGAGAGAATCGGGATCGGCCTCAAAAGGATTTGGCGTTAAAAAAACAATACTTTATGTTCCATCAGCAACCTCAAAGTTCGGGAAGGTGTTTTCAATCTCTTGCTATAAATTATAGATATCCTATGCCTTTTATACACATATCCCATACATATCCCATACATATCTTATATGACAAGTTGGCATTATGTTAATCTGACATTCGATTTTGCCGTATGGTTTAGTCCTTTTTGGATCGACCTCAAAGGATTTGGCGTTAAGAAAATATAGAAACATCAAATGCGACGGCTTGTGTTGAACGATGAAGGTGTCTCTCGCAGGGCTGAGCGTTAATAAAATGTTTAGTATAAATTTTTAGCGAAGAGACGGCCTGCAGGGTTAACTGCATCCGGCTTGATGTTTTCTTGTTTTTAGCAAAAGACTTTGCAGTCTTGCTCCTCCGCGGCGGATTGGTTCTTTTTAGCAAAGAAAAAGAACGGTCGAAAAATCTTGAAAGTTAATGACATACAAAAAACGTGAATGGTAACTTCATTCAGCATCTCAGTTCTTTGTATTGATAGCTTTTACCGGAATTCATACTACTGAGACCATGAATCTTTTAAAAATAGTTATTCAGTTTTAATTCAATTTCCGATAATTCTTCTGACATGAGTTCTTTCTTTATTTCTGCAACCGAGGCGTTTTTGATTTCTTTCTGAAACTGTTTTTCATTTAAAAAAAGTATGGAATCGCAAATTGATACCAAGGGTTCGATAATGTGAGAGGCGAGAATAATAATTTTGCCCTGGGCTTTAAGTTGTTTTAGAATTATTTCAAGCAATTGATGTGTTTCCAGGTCCAGACCGTTAAAGGGTTCATCCAGTATTATTACCGGTTTGTTGGTTTTTAAAAGCAAAAGCATGATCAGCTTTTTTTTCATTCCCGTAGAATAGAAATCAATTAGTTCATTCAAATCAAGCCTGAATAGTTTAGCCAGTTCGATCGCATTAAAAGATGGATTGAAATCCGGGATAATATCAAGAAACTCCTTTCCTGTTAGCTGCGGGTAAAAATAATTTTCTGCTTCAAGATATAATACGTTTTTAATTGTTAACGGTTTCCCCAGATATTCTATTGTTCCACTGTTTTGAGAAACAAGTCCGCACATGCAGTTAAATAGGGAAGTTTTGCCAACTCCGTTATAGCCTATTAAGCCTTTAATTTCTCCGGGTTTAAATGTTGCATTTACATTCTCTAAAATTATTTTTTCACTATAACTTATGGTCAGGTTGCTTATTTCAATCATTGCAATAGTTTTTTAAATTTTTTACAGCGCTGTTAAACGCAAATGAAGTATAAAGCACCGATAATAAAATGATTACCGGGTTAAATATTATCAGCTGTAAAAGAACAAGAAGAAGCGTTTGTCCGCTACTGTTTATGGATGGATTATAACGCTGGTACTTACGAATAACAGCAAGTTGTGGATTAATCAGGCAAATCACTAAAACTGTAATTGCTTTTGAAAGATCATTGGGGTGAAGAAAGGCATAAATAGTTACTGGCACCAAAAAAGTAAGAAAACTCAATTTTAAGACAGAAATAGTTTTATGATATAAAAACGCGTGCGCGTTTTGTTGCTGTTCTCTTATTAATATGGAAGGTTCGTTGTATGCGTAAAACAAAATGATTATTATACTCAGCAACCAGCATAATAATAGAGACACAGTTGGTAAAAAGGTAAGAACAAGGGCAAGAATAAATAAAAGAAAGAAACTTAGCTGGTAACGGCGGAGTCCGCTGATCCATTCATAATCCGAATTTTTAAAAATACGCAGGCGTAAATTGGAAGTAAATGATCTGCGACTTATTTTTAAACGTGGTGTTTGACTAATTATAAAAAATATTACAGGTATTAACGCAATTGCCAGCCATTGTTTTGTAATTATTAAAAGCGGAGAAAAAATTAGATAATAAAAAAGGTACTCAATGAATAGTTGAATTTTTGGTTGAGGGAAATGAGTCTGAATAAAATTGAAATCGATTCTCTTTAAGTGATAATTTAAAATGGCCAAACAGAAAAACACAGAAAATGTAAGCGGATATTTTTCACTTATTATTGAAACGCTTAACCACCAGAGAATAAACAGGTAAATGCCTGTTAGGATTGAAAGTGTAAAAAATACGCTGACCCTATGGCTTAGGGTGTTTTCTCTTAATAACCCCGCCTGCCTTAAGCGGACCTTAATAAGTTGTAAATGGTGTGACAATGGAGGACAAAGTAAAGCAGAAATACTTTTACTTTTCCTGAGCAGTTCTTAAAAATTCCAAAAACGGATACATACTTTTGAAAACGTCTGTAATGTATTTCACTGCGCCGGGATCATTCATTTGCTTATCGCTTATTGGATGCGACACAATAAAATGTCTGTTCTTTAAAATGTCGATAAGGGGATGATCTTTTTCATAGCCTTTTGGTGCTGTTTTTAATTTACCTTCTTCATCCAGGCCTTTAAAATATTTTTTAAAAGAAGCAGAAGCAAGTATTTTTAAAAGAGGTTTGGAGTTATAATCTATTTCCTGTCTTATATTCTGTAGCATTTCAGGCTCAGGCATATAAACTCCACCGGCAAGGAAACTGTTGCCGGGTTCGCAATGAAGGTAATACCCTGCGGTTAAATCTTTTTTTCCACCAGGATTAATACTTGCGCCCATATTGGTTTTGTAAGGTGTTTTATCCTTGCTGAAGCGAACGTCTTTATAGATCCTGAAAACACATTTCTTCGCGGTAATATCTCCACCGATTTTTTTATCAAATTTTCTGATTCCATTAATCACCTGGTCAACAAAGCCTTCATATTCTTCTTTCGCTTCAAGGTAACGGTCTTTATTTGCGTCAAACCAGTCTTTATTATTGTTGGTTTTAAGTTGCTTAAGAAAAGGAAATACGGTTTTCATGCGTCGATGTTAGCGGATATTTTTTTGAAAAATTTTAAATGAGTAAGAAATTCTTTGGCTACAATTCTTATCAAAGTATAAACTGGTAAGGCTATTACCATTCCAAAAACTCCTCCTATTGTTCCCGCCATTAGTGTTACAATAAATATTTCAAGAGGATGGGCTTTTACCGAGCTTGAAAAAATAAGTGGTTGGATGATAAAACCATCTATCAGGTTAATACTCAAAAGGGTGAAAAATATTTTATTAATAGTTGGGCCTATCAGTTCGTAATTACCGGTACTGATACAACCGCTAACACCCAAAAAAATTGCGAGGATCATGGTGATAAAAGAGCCTATATAAGGAATAACATTGAGCAATCCGGCAACAAAAGAGATGATGAGGGCATTTCTGATTCCAAGTATGCTTAAGACAATTAGAGTGGAAATACTTACAATAAACATATCAATAAACAACCCGCCAAAATATTTGCTTAGCATTTTTTTACTTGTCTTTAAAATATCACGCATTTCCGCTTCCATTCCTGCCGGTGTGATTGTGAGCAAACTTTGTTTCACAATTTGTTCGTCTTTAAGTAAAAAGAAAGTTATAAAAAGAACACATAATGATCCTCCTAAAATAGATCCGAAATAAGTAACGGTACTATTAACGGCAGTGCTGATGTTATTGGGATTGATAAAAGCGGTTATCTCCCTGCTAAGCCCCTGTTTAATGTCTTCAAGGCTTCCAAAACGCAATAACAGGTTTTTTAAACCTGGAAATTGCTCGAGGATGTTATGCAGTACATCATAAAAATTTAAACCGGATAAAAAATTTATTTCGGTGGCAAGAGGTGGAATGATAACATAGAACAAACCAAATACAACTGACATGATTACAATTATGGTAATCAGTGCCGCAATTCCATCCGGTATTCGTTTTGATCCGAAGCGGATGCGTTCAAGTCGATAAGTGAGGGGGTATCCTAATAGAAAAAGAACCATGGAGATAGTTATATAGATAACTATTTTAAAAAACAGGATAGCAAAGGCAATTAAAGCCAAAATTCCTATTAATCTCCAGATATTGAATTTCAAACTCAACAAAGCAAATATAGCTTTAATTAGCTAAATTTGTTAGTGATGTTAAGAGGTCTGAAAATTTTTTGTTTTTTTTGTTTAGCATTTATTATTGCGTGTCAAACCCACAAACAATATACTTCAAAACCTACTAAAAGTGTGGTTAATCCCGATAGCGATTTACTGGAAGTAAATGCAGTGGCTTATCACCTGAATGACAGCAGTACTTCGGTTTTTCTTGAAATTATTAATGAAAACCTGATTTACCGGAGGCCCGACACAACCAATTCTTTTTATTCTGAGCTGATTGTTTCATATAAATTATTGCCGGAAGCTAACTCAAAAAAAATAATAGACAGTAGTTCCTTTAAAATTTTGGATAGGGCCGGAGAACAGGTATTTGTAAAATCCCTTAAAAGTAAATTTAACGTTAAAGCGCTTACAGCATGGAATTATTACCTCGACATTCAGGTGTTGGATATTAATAAAAGGACTAAGTATAATAAAGGAATAAATATTTATAAGGTCAATAAATCCAGCGGGCAAAATTATCTGGTTACTAAGAATAATGATGTTGTTTTCAGAAATAGTTTTCTGAAAAAAGAAGTAGTACAGGTTGAAACCCGCAATCAGAGCGTTTCGCAACTAACGGTAGATTGCTTTACCCGTGAATTTCCTATCGCATTACCTCCTTTTTCGATTAAAGAACCCGACAACCTTAAATATAAACCAGATAGTTCGTTTACCATTAATATAAGCGGAAACAGTTTTTCGCTTGTTATGCCTGAACATGGTTTTTATCATGTGAGATCAGGCGCTTCATTTAACGAGGGCTTAACTTTACTAACTTTTGAAGAAAGTTTTCCGGGTGTTAGTGATAGCGAAGAAATGATTGATTGCACCAGGTATCTCATGAATAAATCAGAATATGACGAATGTAAAAATTCTCAGGGCAAAAAAGAATGTATTGACAATTTCTGGATTGATATTGGTGGCAGTAACGAAAGAGCCAAAGAACTGCTAAAGCGTTATTATGGAAGGGTAAAGGAAGCTAACAAATACTATACAAGTTATATTCAGGGATGGAAAACTGACAGGGGAATGATATTTGTTGTATTCGGCCCCCCAACAAACACTTACAGGAGTTCAAAGGATGAAGTGTGGATATATGGCAGCGAGACAAATCCTAATTCCCTGAGATTTGTTTTTTATAAAACGACTAATCCTTTCAGCGATAATGACTATATTCTAGAACGTTCACAGTTTTTTAAAGAAGCCTGGTACAACGCCGTTGATTATTGGCGGCAGGGACATGTTTATCTCGAACACACAAAGTAAGTATGGTCCTTTAGATAAAATACTTTTAAAAACGGGTATAAATTTTTTATCTCTTTATGTTTGTGCGAAACTTAAATGTTAAATTTGTATGTCTAATTTTAAAAAACTAAACAATTATGGCTTTTGAATTACCTAAATTAAATTATGCATTTAATGCATTAGAACCACATATTGATGCCAGAACCATGGAAATACATCATGGCAAACATCATCAGGCATATATTACAAACCTTAATAACGCCATTGCCGGTACAGATGCTGAAAAAATGAGCATTGAAGATATTTGCAGAAATATTTCCAAATATCCGATGGCTGTGAGAAACAATGGTGGCGGACACTATAACCATTCGTTGTTTTGGGAAATCATGGCTCCTAATGCAGGAGGTGTTCCTTCAAACGAAATTGGAAAGGCTATTGAAGCAGAGCTTGGTGGATTTGAAAAATTTAAAACTGATTTTTCACAAGCTGGTATTACACGCTTTGGAAGCGGCTGGGCATGGCTTGCAGTAAAATCCGACGGTAAATTATGTGTTTGCAGCTCACCTAACCAGGATAATCCTTTAATGGATATTTCTGAATGTAAAGGCACACCAATTCTTGGTATGGATGTTTGGGAACACGCCTACTATCTCAATTACCAAAATCGCAGACCGGATTATGTTAATGCGTTTTTTAATGTGATTGATTGGAAAAAAGTAAACGAATTGTATCTGAAAGCAAAGAAATAAAAATGAAGCCCGTGCAAACGGGCTTTTTTATTTTAATACACCCTGTGTCAACTTAGCTATTGCCTTATCAGCGTCGTCAAAGAAAAAACTGTTATCAACTATATCCTTATCTTCTTCTTCCCAGGCAAGTTTGTTCATTGCCTTTCGGCAAAGCGGGCCCACAAGAACGGCGGTTCTGGTATAATCACTTTCAACGCTATCGTAGGTTCGCTCAAATTCATCACCACCATTAAATTCAAGATCTGAATAATCTATCAAAACCGTTATGGGATTCCAGAATTCTATTCCCGAACGTATGGCAATTCCAATCAAACGGGCATACGACTGATCGGTTGAGCTAACATAGCGGCCCGAAAATTTAATTCTTAATACTTCAATTGTTTTGTTGTTAAACAAAGCCAGATACTGCCAGGAAATTTCCGGACAGCTTTTATCGAAACTTATTTTCTGAAATTCCATTTCTTTTATAACGAAAATCTCATGCCTTTGGCCGGGTATCGTGTGGAATTATTTTCTCAGTGAAGGTTTATGAACTAATCCTCAGGCTCCTTTTTTAATTATATAACTGGCATTAACTTTTTAAACCTTTCAACAGAAGGTTCATTCTTATGTTATTGCTTACCGAAGATATTTCCGTTTCGTCGCGAACTCTAAAAACTATCATTAATGATGCAGAAAAGACCGCAGCGGCGGTTAATCTTGTTTATGTAAATGATGCAATTCCGGGAATACGGCGATTAAAAAGGGGTAAATCATTTATTTATGTTTCAGGAAAAAAACGAATAAAGGATGCGGAAGCTTTGAATAGAATCAAACGTCTTGTGATACCGCCAGCGTGGGAAAATGTGTGGATATGCAATCTTGAAAATGGCCACCTTCAGGCAACCGGCTTTGATCTTAAAAAAAGAAAACAGTATAAGTACCACTCGCTCTGGAATTCTTTGCGTAATCATACTAAATTTTATCGACTACATTCATTTGGGCAATCTCTATCGGAATTAAGAGAACAAATAGATAAAGATCTTTCCTTGCCCGGCATGCCATTGCAAAAAGTTCTTGCAACAGTTATAAGCCTGATGGAAAGGACTTGCATTCGGATTGGAAATAACATGTATGAAAAACTTTATGGCTCGTTTGGTTTAACTACTTTAAAAAACAAACACGTTAAGATTGATGGAGATAAAATGTGTTTTATTTTTAAAGGAAAAAAAGGCGTTTCTCACAATATTAGTCTACGAAGTAAAAAACTGGCAAACATCGTTAAACAATGTAAAGAAATCCCGGGTAAAGAACTCTTTCAGTTTATTGATGAGAATAATGACCGAAAGTGCATTGATTCAGGGATGGTAAATCAGTACCTGAAAAATTTGAGCGGCGAAGATTTTACGGCCAAAGATTTCAGAACATGGGCAGGAACAGTTCATGCTCTTGTGGCGTTTAAAAATTTAGGTAACAGCGATACGGTTACAGGAAAAAAACGCAATATTGTTTCAGCCCTCGATCAGGTAGCTGAACATCTAGGAAATACACGCAGTGTTTGTAAAAAATATTATGTCCATCCAGTTATTATAACACTTTATGAAAATAACAAACTGCAAACTTATTTTGAACACTGGGATAAGCACAAAAAAAATAACAAATACGATTTGGAGTGCGAAGAGAAGCTTTTAATGAACATTCTTGAGAATGAAGGTTTGATAATTAAGAAGTAAGAAATTCAACGCAATTATTATAAAGTGAAGTAAACGGATTCCTGGTTTTGCAATCATTTTGGTTATATTTGATTATAAGAGTAAAACAGAAATGATTCCAAACTTTAATGCAGAAGAACGGGAACTGGTAAGGCTTGTAAACTATTTTAAAAAACGAGCTGTCAGGTTAGTTGAAGAAAAGAAAGTAGGGGAAGATTACATGCAACTTGTTGAGACTTGCGACAAACTTGTTCAACAGATGCACCTTCATGCAAAAAATAGGGATACGGTTCTTAGTGAACGGGAACAACTTAAAAAGCTGGTTCGCGATAATGCGCAGTGTCCTAAATGCAGTAAATCTACACATCTTAAAATTGTAGGTACCGATACCAGTGATCAGGGTTGGAAAAGTAATAAATACCGTTGTCGCAGCTGTAATATTGAGTTTGTATGGAAAGCTCCCAACAATCCATGGGATATGATTCCTTACGTTGAAAATTTTATTCTTGAACTCAATAATAAACTTAACACAGAAGAAACTTCCGGAGATCTCCGCGAACAGATGATAAATGCCGTAGAGCAAATGCAAGCCAACCTTTTAAAACTAAAACCTGTTGTAGAAGCTTCTAATCTTGATTTTGAAGAACTGGAAACAAGGGAAAAAGAAATGGCAAACATTGTACGACAGTTTACCAAACACCTGATGATTGAAAAAATAAAAACGGACGAATAGCTTATCTGTTACTTTTTTGCAAAATATGTGCCGCGTGATATTAATTTCCCATTATAAAATCGTTTTGAGTATTACAATACGCATATAACAAATTGTAGTAGTGGTTTTATAAAACTAGATCGTTTTAAATCTCGCGCAGCCCTTTGTTAACGGGCTTTTCAAATTCGTTATTGTTTCTTCAATATTCTTTTGGGTAGAAAATCCTTCAATGGCAGGATAATTGAGTCTTCTTGAAAATCCACATTAGTTAACATTAAACTTAATGATTTTATGATAGCTGCAGCGTTCCATAAGCCTAAGGATAATCGTGTTGAACATGATTTGTTGTGCCGTGAGGTACAGGTTTTATACAGTGCGGAAAAATTGATATTTTCTGGCCTCACCCGCATGATTAGAAAAGCATACAACCCTGAATTAAAGACCACTTTTCAGGAGCATCTTGAAGAAACGGGCTTGCATATAGAGCGACTTGAACGAATTGCACAGATATTAAATATTAATCCTGAAGGAGATTATGACTCTTCTGTGAATAGTTTAATTGTTGATAATGGGAATGTGGCACACAAAGCGCCAATTCCTGAAAACCTTGATGCTTCATTGATGGAAGAGGCGCAAAAAATAGAACAATATGAAATTTCCGGATATGGCACCGCAGGATATTACGCGCTGGAACTGGGGCTTATTGAAGTTGCGGTTCTGCTTCACGAAACTCTTAAAGAGGAGAGGGCGATAGAAATTAAACTAAGCAATCTAGCAAAAAAGACCAGTTGTGGGATTGATAGAGGGTGATCAGATAATCTTTGGAGTTTAAGAAACCCGGTGTACTAAACCAATTATTTTAATGTTGAATATTTAATTGATCATTCGTGATGAGTAACCGATTGTTTATAGTATCAAACCGTCTTCCGTTTTACACAATTACTGAGGGGGGAACTACACGATTGTTTCCTTCGGGAGGAGGGCTTATAACCGCTTTAAAATCTTACCTGGAACACGCCTGTACGCAACGTGATGTGTATTGGGTTGGAGCGCCAGGATGTGAACATCATGAATGGCATGAAGTGGAGCATCTTACTCACAATTCGCCGTACAGGTTTTTGCCTGTGCTGGTTGAAAAACATATGTACGAAGGTTATTATAACGGATTTTCCAACTCAACATTATGGCCGGTATTTCATTCACTGGTTTCCTACACAACAAAAAGCACAAAACACTTTGAAGACTATATAAAAGTAAACCGGATGTTTTTTGATGTATTAATCAATCATGTAACCGAAAAAGACCTGATCTGGATTCATGATTATCATCTTTTACCTCTTGCGTCAATGCTGCGCGAACACAACCCGGATCTTACCATTGGTTTGTTTTTGCACACGCCATTTCCATCTCAAAAGATATTTAATTTCGTAACGCAGGACTGGCAAAAAGAATTGCTCAGGGGAATGTCGGGGGCCAACCTGATAGGATTTCAAACAAAAGAAGATGCGCGGAACTTTTATGATGCAATTAATAATTCTCCGGAAGCTCCATTTAATACTGCCTTAAATAACCGGAAATTACTAACCGGCGCGTTTCCCGCAAGCATCGACTTTGAAAAGTTTAATAAAGTATATGATAATGAATCTATATGTCATCTTCGACAAAAATTAAAAGAACAGTTAGAAAATAGAAAAATTATTTTTTCGGTTGACAGGCTTGATTACACTAAAGGCCTTTATCACAGATTAAAGGCATATCAGAATTTTCTTATAAGTTATCCGCAGTACAGAGAGAAAGTTGTATTTATTATGATTGTTTTTCCTTCACTCAGAAAAAATTTAACTCAGTACGAGGAAAGTAAAGCGCTAATTGAGTCGAGCATTAATTTAATTAATAAGCATCTCGGTAATAGTCAATGGCAGCCTGTTATTTATTTTAACCAGCATTTATCGTTTAATGAACTTGTAACTTTATATTCTTCGGCTGATCTTGCTTTGATTACTCCTTTAAAAGATGGTATGAACCTGGTTGCAAAAGAATTTGTAGCCTCCCGAAAAGATAAAAGAGGGGTTCTGGTTTTAAGTAAAATGGTTGGTGCATCGCTTGAACTAGCAGAAGCATTACTCACCGATCCCTATAATCTTATAGATGTGGCAAATAAAATTAAACAGGGGCTCGAAATGAGTGAAGAGGAGCAGGAGGCCAGAATGGAAAGTATGCAACGAGTCATAGAGGTTAATAACGTAAAAGTTTGGGGAGACAGTTTTCTCAACTCTCTCAAAAACAGTTCCGGCGATCCTGGATTAATCAATCACCAGCTTTCGGCAAAATAAATGATTGCTTTCATCTGTTACTTTAACAAGATATAAACCTCTTTTTAAAGAGGACACATCAATTTTTTCACATGGCGCCGCGCAATTATAAACCTCTTTTCCTTCGCTGTTATACATCCATATATGATTGATTCCATTTCCTGAAATTACAACCTGTTCCTGTGCAGGATTTGGAAATAAATCAAAACCGTTTCCACTAGTTAATAATTCGTTTATACCAACCCCAATACTATTTATTAATACTATAAAATCGCTTGTGTCGCTTAAACATTCATTCGAAGCAATTAAAGTAATAGTGTATGTTCCATTAACGGTATAATTGTAAACAGGCGCTGTGGCTGTACTGGTGGCACCATTTCCAAAGTCCCATAGATAAGTAATTGCGTTAGTTGAATTGTTAACGCAGGTAACAGTTGATCCGTTTTGGAAACCGGTGAATTGCGCTGTAACCGGAGGTGGAGGATTATTATTCATAGCAGTATCAGCAATTCCTTCACTCATATTATAATATGTTCCTGATGGAGATGTTTCAAGTTTAACCGCTCTTACCATGTACTTATATATTCCCTGGTAGAGCAAACAGTTGTCAGTGTAAGTTGTTCCGGCTATTAAGGTTGAATTTATTTTTACATAATTAGTGTTTACAGGATTTTTCATGTAAATGTTATATCCTGCAATATTTGTTTCTGTACTGGTCGACCAGCTAATGTTGCAGTCGTAACCGCTGCCTTTTGTTGCAACAACATTTGAAACAGGTGCCACTATATCATTACGCAATGTTGGATCTCCCATTAAACCGTTATGAATCCAGCCTCCGTGAATACCATAAATATTCGGGAAATACAATGCTTGCTGATAATTTTGTGTTGTGATTGCGCTGTAACCAATGTTTTCTCCAAGAGCCATGTGATGGAAAACCCAGTGAGGACGGCCTGACCATATATTCGTTAATATTTTCCCCTGCGCAAGTGGCGCTCTCAGAAAACTGTTCTGTACATCCCAGTCGCCAAAATAACTACCAAACAACATCGTAAATACTCCCTGCAGATTTGAAGTAGAAAAGTTGGTTGTATTGCCAATTCCACCAGCGCTGGTATATGAACCGCCACCACAACCATAGCTCCATTGATAGGAGTTACCATTCATACTCGTAAAATAATCCGCAGCCGTAACGCTTGATGTTCCTACCAGGGATGCCATTGCATTATATCCACTTGCCGCAAAAGCTTCACCGCTCATATATCCGAAATTATCATCAACAACTCCACGCTTTATCGGCACATATATTTTTTTTCTGTATTCGTGATCTTTGTCAAGATAATTTTTCATGAGCTGAGTTTCAGTCAATGTAAAGGAGGTAAGGTTATAAAGATCCACGCGTCCTGTTTGCAATTCAAGCGGACTAGGAATTACACTTTGATCAAATTTTCCATCACCAGGTACATTTTGAGTGCGGGCAGGAGAGGCTGTTGTTGAAGTAATTGCATTATCAGTCCAGGCACCATTCACATCTGCGTAATAAGTATCAGTTGGCCATGCGCCAAGATGATCTGGATGTCCGTCAGGATTTATATTTCCACTGTAAGGAACAGGAACGTGACCAAGAATAAATAAAGCTTTTGTATCAGCCGGATCATTATTATAATCATTCACAATTATTGATTTCACATGAGGTACACTACCGGTTCTTAAAACGTCATGGCGAATAACTGTCCATCCGTCTCCTTCTAAATCTGTTTCAAGTCTGGCAATTTCAGTAGATAAAGTTGTTGTGAAAGCACTATCAACCATTAAAATCAATTTTCCACGATCTTCTATCGCTGGTATTTCTATTCCGGAATTAATATAGCCATACCCTGTATAGCTGGAGCCGGTTCTTTGGATTTTATATTCGTAAGATGTTGCTGTGTTTATTGTATTGTCTACATAGCTGGTTACCGAGCCATTCAGGGTAGCCAGTGCTGTCCCCCATGAAGTAGCTGTTTTAAGTTTTCGGTAAATGGTATACTGTGTAGTTGTTGTATTAGTTGGCCAGCTTAAAGTAATTTGAGGCGGCGAAACCTGAACTGAAGCTGTTATGCGAACAGCGCAATCCAAAGAAGTTTGAGAAATTGTAATAAGGGGGAATAAAAGCAGAAGTGCAATACTGGTAAAGAGCTTTTTCATTTGATTAATTTTATTACCAATATACGTTTTTATGAAATATGTAGTAATAAAACATTCAAAAAATTAAGTAATCATAACTTCCATAATGTCAAGAGCGGCAGGAGTAAGTTTAACTCCCGCCCAGTTGACTATTTAATTAAGTTCACGTGACCTGTTAAATCATGGTTTTTATTAAAGACATCTTTAACATATGCTTTCCAAACGTAAACATCCTGTTTTATTGGTTCAGAGCTTCCTTTCATTGTTCCATCCCATGCTTCGTTAATGTCGTTGGTTTCAAATATTTTGTGTCCCCAGCGGTCAAAAATCATAAGTTTGAATTCATTTATTCCAACCCCCTTGGCAAAGAAGCCGTCGTTTAGTCCATCTCCGTTTGGAGTAAAGGTGTTTGGAATATAAACCACGAAAGAAGGTTTTACTTTAAGTATTTCAAATATTGTATCAGCGCAGCCGTATTCATTTTTAACTACCTGAACAATCATGGGTTTAAATTTCTCTATGTCTTTAAAAGTATGATTAAAAGTAATTGTGTTGAAACTTGATCCATCGTTGATATAGTAATGAGTGGTAGATGCACCTTCAGCTGTTGATTTTACAGTAATTGTTGGATCGTTTTCGTCAACTTCTTCCGGTTCAATAGCAAAATGTGCAACTGGTTTAGGATAAACGGTTACAAAGTTTGTGTGTGTTAATGTGCTGATGCAATTGCTGTCACTCACAAGTTTTAAAGTTACGTTGTAGTTTCCTGATTGATAACAATGTTTTGGGTTTTGCACGTAGGATGGCATTGATCCATCACCAAAAAGCCATTGCGAGGTAACTATGGCACCGGTAGCAATTGTTGATGAATTGGTAAATGTTACACAAAGCTCAGGACAACCGCTTTTGTTTTCAGCAGCGAACACAGGGTTTGGTTTTGGATTTACGTAAACAGATTTTGATTTAACGTTGGTGCAACCATATTGGGTTTGTACTTCCAGTTTAACCAGGTAAACACCATGCGCGCTGAAAGTGAAGGTTGGATTTGGAAAAATATTATCTATTACATTATCACCATTAAAATCCCACTGGTAACTGGTAATGCCGCCGTCTGCTGAGGACGAGGTGTTTGTAAAAGAACTTACATCACCAAGGCACGAAGACCGGGTATAGAATCCAACAATCGGATTGGCATGAACAATAGCTGGGTTGGTTATTTGAGAGCTGCACCCAAAATTACTGATTGCCTGAAGTTGGCAGTTATAAGATCCGAAGTTTGGATAAACTATAGCGGGGTTAACATTAAGTGTATCGTCCCAGATGCCATCATTTTCAAAATCCCAACGCCATTTAATAATTGTGCCTCCGTTTACAACAGTTAGGTTGTTAAATTGAGTTGTTTGATTTAAACAGGCAGCGTTAGATGTGAAATTAACATTTGGTAAGCTGTGTACTGTTAATGCATTTGTAAAGGTAGATACGCAGTTGTGGTTAGAAGTTACAGTTAACTGAACAGTGTAGTTTCCAGCCGCCATATAATTGTGGGAAGGTGAAGATGCGTATGAATAGGTGGCATCACCAAAGTTCCAGGAATTTGAAATAATATTACTTCCGGGTTGTATTGAGCTTTGGTTGTTGAACAGGTTAGATTGACCAAAACAAACATTTGCTGAATTAAATTGAGCCGTTGGGTTTGGATATACAGAAACGAGTGAAGTTGTACTGCTTATACAATTGTTGTTACTGATTGCCTGCAGATTTACACTGTAAGTTCCTGTAGAAGCGTAAAGAAAGCCAGGGTTTACTACAGTACTGTTAGGTATTCCATCATTCTCAAAATCCCAGATATAGTTTGTAATCGCTCCTGAGGCTATGGTACTGTTGTTAAAGAAACTGCTGCCTGTACCCAGGCAAACATTAGATGAATTAAAACTAACGTTTGGCAATGGGTGGATAGTTACGGTTCCTGTTGCAGAGGCTATGCAACCCTGATTGCTGCTTACCGATAAGGTAACAGGAAAGCTTCCATGGTTGGTATAAATGTGTGAAGGATTAATTAATTGTGAAGTAACACCATTGCCAAGTTGCCATGTATAGCTCACAATTGTACCAACAGTAATTGTTGAAGTGTTAGTGAAATTAACCACAGAATTCTTACAGGTGGCCGGTGCATTAAAGCTGGCAACCGGATTGGCATAAATAGCTATGTTTTGAATGGCCGTATCCTTACAGCCTTTATTGGAAGTGGCAATTAGTGAAACAGAATAAGTTCCGGGACCAGGGAATGTAATATTCGCGTTTTGTGTATTGCTTGTGCTGCTTCCGAAATTCCATAAATAGGATGCTATATAGCCATTATTAATACTTGAAGTGTTTGTAAATGTATATTGTTGTGCGCAGGCTCCTGCCGATAAATTATTGAAGGATACAACAGGGTTAGGGGCGTGGTTTAAAGTGTAAGTGAAAACGGGACCGGTACAGCCGGTAACCAGGGTGGTATTGCAGGTATATATTCCGGCCGCCATTGCGTTTATACATTGGGTAGTAACATTGCTTATTCCCGGGCCATTCCAGGTATATGACGCAACACCGGTTGGTGCACAGTAACTTTTTACGTTACCTGCGCAAATAGTATCTGATGTTCCTGTTACAAATGACTGACAGCTGCCATCTATATAAGCGTAGCCATAGTGTCCGCCAAGGGCGCAGTCATAGGTAGTAAAGCGAATAGTCACATTTTGTCCTATGTAATTGGTTAAATCCACAATTACGTTGGTCCATGGTTTATAAACTACACCAGCCAGGTTTGGTGAATTGAAAAAACCAGGAATGTTTCCTCCTGCTGCAACATTGTAAAATGTACATGGTATTTGTGCGCCTAAACTGTCGAGCATCACAATCTGGAACGCAGGTTGATCAGCCACGGCATGTCCGGGATCCTGGAATACTACTGCATAGCGGTAAGTAAAGTTGGCGTTGTTTGCGCTAACCTGAAAGGTTTGTTCAATGCGGTCGGCTTCACCACCGGTTTGATTGTTTCCAAGTCTTAGTGAGAAAGAACCCCCTGGAGCTACTATTGGAAAACCTCCTGCAGGGTCTACACCTGCGCCTGATGTTACGAGTTGTTGTCCACCCGGAGTAGGGCAGCAGCCCTGTGGGTTAAAGCCAGGATGAAAACCTGAGCTTGTTGTCCAGCCGTTTGTACTTCCACCTTCAAAGTCGATGTTGATACAAGGACCGGCAAATACTGGTTGTGGGTTTGAAGTGCCAATTGGTTTTTGGTTATTGAGAGGCGTTGAAGGGACTGATTGATTCAGGTGTCTTAACTGATGTGCAGTAAGAAATTCCTTTTTATCAACCGGACTTAAATGCAGCTTATCTGCGTAAGCGCTCCAATAAGAGAGGTTGAAGGGTTGCGGGGAATTTGCAGTTTGGGTTAAAGACTGGCTGTAAGTTATAACCTGGATAACCATGACCAGCAATGTCGTATAATAAATTTTTGTTTTCATGGTAATGGAGTTTTTTGAGATGTTTACTCATGATCTGGATTCTCTTGTTAAAGAATTCTAGAATTCGTGATTTCATTTTTTTCATGTTAGAGTTTATAATAAGTGCTTTAATTATTTAACCTTGTTTTTGTTTGTTGTTTTGTTTAATATATTTTACGTTAACTATTTTTAAAAGTTGTCTGTATTTTTCTTTTTTCGATGAATTGACCTTATTCGGTTAGTAAAACCGTTTTAATCTTGTTCAAATAAAAAAGTGTAATTACCTTCGTTTAAAAGAAATGACGCGCGTTTTAATAGTGTTGATAGTGCTGTTTATAAGTTCATGCAAAAAGGAGAAACCTGCTGCTGTTAAAACAAGTAATAATGGTTCGCTTGCATATGCCAGCACAATGCTCGCCAAAATTAACGGTGTTGGATTTGAGGTTCCGCAGGATGGGTTCACAATCGGAAAGAGTTCCTTATTTTCTTTTAAAGGACAAACTTCACTAAGCGAACCATATTCAGCAATATCTTTTAGCATGGCGCTTAATACCACAACCGGAGTTAGTACTTTTAATCAAACTACTTTTATAGGGACACTTAGGGACTCATTGGGCATTACCTTTGCAGCAAAAAGTGGTACAATAAATATAACCGCAATTGATACCTTTGGTTACGGGATAAAAAAGTTAAAGGCTAATTTTAGTTTTCTTACCGATACCGTTGGTGGCAAAACCTACAATGTCAGCAATGGCGCTATTGATTTTAAACTATAGAATCTAACCTTTCCAAGCGCTTCTTTTCTATAAAATTATATACGAAATTATTTACATAAAAATTTCGGTTTTTCATTGTTTAAGAATTGGTATCCATAGTCAAATCACGTAATTTTACGCGATTAATGAACCCAATTTCCGCATCACCTCACAAACCTGTTATATACTGGCTTCTTACCGGATGCACAATCATTTATATTATGGTTGTTATTGGGTGCCTTACAAGGTTAACTCATTCAGGTCTTTCAATTACAGACTGGAGTTTTATGGGAAGCGTGCCACCCCTGAATGAACAGATGTGGCAGGAACGTTTTGAAAAATATCAGCAGAGTCCTGAATTTGAGAAAGTGAATTATAGCATGACACTCAAAGAGTTTAAGCCAATTTTTATGTGGGAATATGTACACCGTATGACCGGAAGGTTAATGATGTATGTATTTACTTTCGGGCTGCTTTGGTTCATTATTAAGAAAAAAATTACAAGGGAAATGTGGCCGAAATTAGGTTTACTCTTTTTCCTGGGAGCCATGCAGGCGGTTATTGGCTGGTGGATGGTATACAGCGGGCTTCAGCAAAAACCAGCGGTTAGCCACTACAGGCTTGCTACACACCTCATGAGCGCTTTTATTTTATTCGCTTTTACGTTCTGGTTCGCGCTTCGGTTAATCTATCCGAAACAAAATGTTATAGCAAACGAAGGAAATAAACTCAGAAGCCAAACCCTATTGTTTTTTATAATTCTCATTATTCAAATAATTTATGGTGCCTTTACTGCCGGTTATGTTGAAGGAGATTCCTCGAAAATAAGGCCGGGACATATCTTTAATACATGGCCAAAAATGGGAGATCAGTGGGTAGCTGATCAGGTAAGTATGAAGCCAACGTTTTTTGAAAATATTCTTGAAAATCCAAGCGGTATTCAGTTTATGCACCGTACCATTGCCATTGTGGTTGTTTTGGTTTTAATCTGGTTGTGGACCAAATCCAATAAATTAAATCTCACCAAACAACAACATCAGGGTGTTACTTTATTAATTTATGGCGTAACAGTTCAGTTCATTCTTGGTGTTTTTACTTTGTTATATCAGGTTCCGGTAGTTTTGGGAGCGTTGCATCAAACGGGGGCCTTCTTTCTTTTTGGAACCAGCGTTTATTTATTGTTTCATCTTTATAACGGCAGAAAAGCTTAAACATGGAGAATCAATTCAATAACGAATCTCAAAATTTTCAGCATACTACCGGAGGATTTCCCCCAAAGCCGGTAATGATGGAACAAAAGAAAAATACATTTACGCGCTCGCTTATAAGCCTGTTTATTTACGGCCTTTTATTTTATTTTTTGTTTGATCAGAATATCGCATACATCGCGGCTATTTTGGTTGTGATAATAATACATGAGTCGGGACACTTTTTATTCATGAAACTGTTTAACTACAGTAATGTGAAAATATTCATTGTTCCGTTACTCGGCGCATTTACGCACGGAAAAAAACAAAGGGTTTCACAGTTACAACTTAGTATCATTATTTTGGCGGGTCCGGTTCCCGGAATTATTATCGGAAGCGTTTTATTTTATATCAATCAGCAAATGCAGATTGAAACAATTCGTATGCTAGCAAATGCCTTTCTTATTATTAATTTATTGAATTTCCTTCCTTTTTATCCATTAGATGGTGGCAGGCTTGTTGAAACATTATTCTTTAAACAAAATCATCTCATAAGGCTTGTGTTTGGAGTAATTTCTATTATAGCACTGGGTGTTCTGTTTTATGCAAGTCCAATTATGCTTATTGTTCCTGTATTAATAGGACTTGAATTATACAATGAAAGCAAGCATCAGAAAATAAGGGATTATCTGAGAAACGAAAAGATTAACTATCACATTGATTACAATGCGTTGCCGGATAAAGATTACTGGCTCATTCGTGATTGTCTTTTATTTTCTTTTCCAAAAAAATACGCGGGTATTACGCCGGGAGTGTATAATTATAGCGTGGCTGAGCCTTTAATTGTTCAGCATATAAATTCAGTATTACAAATTGATCTGATTTATGATCTTAATTTGTTTAAGCGCATACTTGTGTTGCTTGTCTATATCACGTTCTTCATTGCCCCGCTAATTCTTTTTACCCTGCATTTATAATTTCTGTTTTTAACTTCTTTTGTTTATTTAAACTTAAATTGGTTAATTTGGCTAATTAGTTAAAATTAAACCGATTCTATGTCTATTTGGAGAATAAAACCTGTATCAGCGTTTGAGGCTGATATGAAAAAAAGTGATCTTAAACGAGTATTAACCAAGTGGGGATTAACTTCTCTTGGTATTGGCGCTATTATTGGTGGCGGTATCTTTACTTTAACAGGTATCGCAGCGCATGATTACGCGGGACCAGCCCTTGCACTTTCATTTGTAATTGCAGGAATTGGATGCTTGTTCGCTTCTCTTTGTTATGCTGAGTTTGCTTCGGTTCTTCCGGTTGAAGGAAGTGCCTACGCTTATGCGTATGGAACTGTTGGTGAAATTTTCGCTTGGTTTATTGGTTGGAACCTTATTCTTGAGTACATGATGGGCGCCACCACAGTGGCGGTTGCCTGGAGCGGTTATTTTGTAAAACTCCTGCATTTGTTTGGATTAGATTTTCCAATATGGTTGTGTAATGATTTTGCAACGGCAACAGAAAAATGTCTTGCTGCAGGTATCGAAGCTCCTTCGTTTGCCTTTAATCTGCCTGCTTTTATAATAACCTGGATTGTAACCGCAATTCTTGTAAAAGGTATTAAGGAAGCGGCAAGCACCAATAATATTATTGTTATAGTTAAAATTGCTGTAGTTCTGTTCGTTATTCTTGTTGGAGCATTCTATATCAATACAGAAAACTGGACTCCTTTTATTCCTGATGAAGTTAAATCAGTAGCGGAAGATGGGAAGGAAAGCGTTAAGTTTGGTTTTGGTGGTGTTCTTACTGCCGCAACAATTGTGTTCTTCGCTTACATTGGATTCGATGCGGTTTCTACGCAGGCCGGTGAAGCTATAAATCCAAAAAAGGATGTGCCTTTTGCTATTGTTGCATCGTTGGTTATTTGTACAATTCTATACATCGCGGTATCACTTGTTTTAACAGGAATGGTAAAATATGATCAGTTGGATAAAGCGGCTCCTGTTGCCTCCGCGTTTTCAGGTATTGGAATTAACTGGGCCGTATTTATAATAACACTTGCGGCAACCGCAGGATTAACATCTGTAATGCTTGTAATGATGCTTGGTCAAACACGTGTTTTCCTGGGCATGGCTAAAGACGGTTTGTTACCCAAAAATATGTTTGCCAAATTGCACCCTCAGTTTAAAACCCCTTACAGAAGTACAATTCTGATAGGCGCCATAATTTCAATCATTGCTTCGTTAACGCCAATCGATAAGATTTCTGAAATGTGTAGTATGGGAACTTTACTTGCATTCGCAATGGTATGTGTTGCCGTAATGATTTTAAGGTATACTAAACCGGAACTTGAACGTCCTTATAAAACCCCGGCTGTATATTTGGTAGGAACACTTGGTGTGGCTTTCAATATATTCCTCATGTACTTTGTAAGAAAAGAAACATGGATAGCTTTTTTAATCTGGGGCGCTATTGGAATTACTGTATATTTCCTATACAGTAAGCGTCATAGCAATCTGAATAATCCGGCTGAAGAAAATAAACAGGATTAAGGGGTTTTCCCATTTTTCCGGCAGCATACCAACTTCGTACAGTTTACTCTACACAAAACGTAAACTGTAACCTGTCCTTATTTTTTAATTATAATTAAGTATGGCGAAATACCTTTTTACGGGACTGATCTTCATACAAACAATTTTCGTTAAAGCGCAAATTAAAAACGATACCCTTCGTTTATTTTATGCGATTAATAAGGAACAGGCTGAAAGCCATTCTAAAAAGTTAGACTCTTTGGCTTCTGCCTGGATAGGTAAAAGTGTTAGAGTAAAGATCTATGGATATGCTGATTTTCTGCACTCCGATTCTTATAATATTACCTTATCTCAAAAACGTGCTGATTTGGTTAAAAGCTATTTAGTAAAAGCAGCTTCTTCAGCTCAAGTTAATATTGTAGCCTGCAAAGGTTTTGGCGAAAAAAATTCAAAAGATAATAAATCCCCCGAAGGAGAAGCTTTTCAGCGAAGGGTAGATGTGATTGGTGAGTACCCTCCTGTTGCAAAAATTGAAGAAGTTAAACCTGAAACAACCGCTAAAGAAACGACTGCAAAAAAAAGAACCATTGAAGATCTTTCTAAAGGAGAAAGCCTTTCGGTTGAAGGACTTAATTTTATACCTGGAAGGCATTTTATTACAAAAGCCTCTGTTCCAATTCTTCAAAAACTATTAGAAACACTACAAAAGCATGAAACTCTTAAAATTGAAATTCAGGGACATATATGCTGCATTGATGGTCCGGGCGATGGCTATGATTACGATACGTATGACAGAAAGTTATCAGAAAACCGTGCTAAGATGGTTTATGATTATTTAATTAGTAAAGGTATCAGCGAAGATCGCCTTTCGTACAAAGGTTTCGGGCATTCCAGGCCAAAATTTCCTGATGAAAAAACTCCTGAAGAAGAGCAGGCAAACAGAAGGGTAGAAATTTTAATTCTCGAAAAATAATCAGCTCAGCTTCTGATACGTTTGCCACCATCTGTCCGGTATCTCGTTGGAAGTTGCCATCTCATAATCTTTGTAGTTGCACGGAATAAGCGTATGCCGTTCAAATTTTAAATCTTTATGAGGAGGGTAGGGGATTTCCATCCACCAGCGATCGCTCTTCTTGCTTTTATAAAAATTGATCTCGTATTTATCGTCCTGCAGCACCACATGAAAGCGTAAATAATCAGGATTGGTTCTGCTTGGATAATCATTTTTCCGGTTATAAAAACCATCCATAAAACACCAGATCATTTGTGAGGCAAGATGCGCGGTTTTTCCACTGATATCGTATTCAGGATTGATTTCATAAATACCAAGAGAAGATAATTTATCATTCATTCCCGCATAGCGCATCATCTGGCAGGCTTCTTCAGCATAAAAGCCGTTAGGAGAAGCGTTAGGGTTAGCCGGCGCGTCAGAGTGTTTGATAGCGGTAATGTCAAACGTAATCATATCCGCTTGTCTGATAATTGGTTCTGCTTCTTCAATTTTATCACGAATCTGGCCCAGGCGATAAACATCAAAATATAATTTGCTCATCATCTGAAGACTGTTGGGATCAACAAGATAAGTTTGATACCCTATGTTGCTATAATTGAAAAGATAGTTTGGCTGATGAAGAATTATTTTGCCGAGGTAGGATGTATTGGTTATTTCCTCATCAGGGTTTCCAAGATCGAATACGCTGTCTACAGCGGCAATGTTAATGGTTTGTTCAAGATCTTTATAGCCGAGAAACTGAGCGTAGGTTAAGTCCTGCGATCCGCCAAGTATTACGGGAATAATATTTTTTCTTACCAGAAAGTCAACCGTGCTTTTAAGTGCGAAGTAAGTATCTTCAGTACTATGGCCGGGATTAATGTTTCCGAGGTCAACTACTTTTGAATAAAAACTGCTTCCGTGTAAACGGTAAAGAAAGCGGCGAACCATGTCAGGAGCGAGTTTGCAGCCTGAGTTATTTATTGCGTTGCGATCTTCGGCCACACCAACTATGGCAATATCGTAACCATCCAGTTCCGGGAAATTATCCTGTTCACTGTAAATTGAAAAGGTAGATCCGAATTGAGATTCAGTATAAGGGTTTCCATCAGACACTGAATCTATATCTACAGGTGTGAAAAAATGCGCAATATCGCTCATGGTGATAAATTATAGGTTAAAAATAGAATACCCTACGCTCGATTATGTATGAGGCAGAAGGTTTTAATTAACAGGCCACTCTTAGGAACTTAAGAAAATGGAGTTTTTAACAAACCGTGTATGAAATGCGCCGTGTATAAATAAAAAAACCTGTTCGTTTTGAACAGGTTTTTAATTTTTAAGCAAATAAGCTTAATGCTTTATCAATTTTTGAACTGATACTACTTTGTTGTTATCAATTACTTTAACAATGTATAAGCCATTCTTTTTATCGCTCAGGTTTAAAACATTTGTAACAGATTCAACCTTGTGGTTAAGAATTAACTGTCCAAGGGTATTATAAACTTCTATTGTTAAATGTTCGTTTATAGTTTCAAACTTCACATTAACCATTCCGTTAGAAGGATTAGGATAAACTTTTATCTCATAGCTTTGATTGTTTTGTGCCTTAATACCTGCGCAAGTGCTTACACTTTGGGTTATAAATGCAGTATTTGTACAACCATTCACATCTTCACCTGTTACCGTATACGTTGTGGTAAGGGTAGGAGTGTCTGAAATGCTGGTTCCTGTTGCATTAGTGCTCCATGTGTAGGTTATAGCACCACTAGCCGTTAATGTTGCTGTTTCTCCGGAACAAAGTAAAGTAGAGCTCGATACAACTGCTACTGAAGGTAAGTTATTTACGGTCACTGAACTTATCGCTGGATTTGCGCTAACACACCCTTCCGTACTTGTCCCTGTAACGGAATAACTTGATGTAATTGTTGGAGTAACTATGGCAGATCCATTAGCAAAGGTATAGGTACTTGCTCCTGAAGGCGTAATGGTAAATGACTGACCGTAACAGATTGCGCCGTTATTTACAGAAATTACAGGAAGCGCGTTAACTGTTACAGTTCCAAAAGCTGTGTTTGTGCTTGTACATCCTGTTAGGGTGTTTGTTCCGGTAACAGAATAGGTTGAAGTTACTGTTGGAGTAAAGGCTACGCCATTAATAACTCCTCCTGTCCATAAATATGTATCGGCACCACTGGCATTTAATGTTGTGGTTGCGCCTTCGCAAATAACAGAATTAGAGATTGAAGCTGTTACAATTGGTAATGAATTTACAGTTACACTTTCAACAGCCACATTAGTGCTTGTACATCCTGTTAGGGTGTTTGTTCCGGTAACAGAATAGGTTGAAGTTACTGTTGGAGTAAAGGCTACGCCATTAATTACTCCTCCAGTCCATGTGTATGTATCAGCACCACTTGCATTTAATGTTGTACTTGCGCCATTACAAATAACCGAATTACTGATGCTTGTTGTTACTATTGGTAATACATTAACTGTTACGTCAGACACTGCTGAGGCCACCGAAACGCAACCATTCAAGTCAGTTCCCGTAACCGAATAGGATGCGGATGCTGACGGAGTTACAATTGACGTCCCGTTAGAGAATGTATATGTTGAAGCACCGGAAGGATTCATTGTAAATGACTGTCCAAAACAAATTGCACCACTGTTCACAGAAATAACTGGCAATGCATTAACAGTAACATTAGATACTACTGCCGAAGAAACACAACCGTTAACACCGGTACCGGTTACAGAATAACCTGAAGTAATGCTTGGTGTTACAACGGCACTTCCGCTAGAGAAAGTATATGTGCTGGCGCCGGTAGGATTCATTGTAAAGGATTGTCCGTTGCATATAGCGCCGCTGTTTACTGAAATAACAGGTAAAGAATTAACAGTAATTGACTGAACCGCGCTGTTGGTGCTTGTACAGCCAGTTATTGTGTTTGTTCCTGTAACTGTATAAGAAGCAGTAACTGTTGGAGAGAATGGCACCCCATTATTTACAGAACCTGTCCATGTATACGTATCTGCTCCACCTCCATTTAAGGTAGTTGTGTTCCCATAACAAATAATTGAATTTGTAGAGCTTGCTGTTACTACCGGTAAGGAGTTAACAGTAATAAGCTGGGTTGCAGTATTTGTACAACCTGTAGTTGCATCCGTTCCATTTACTGTATAAGATGTTGTAGCAACCGGAGTAAATGAAACACCATTCGAAATTCCTCCGGTCCATGTATAGGTTCCTGCGCCAGATGCAGTTAAGTTTGTAGCAAAACCTGCGCAAACAGTGGCGGGGGAAGCAGAAATTGTAATTATAGGTTTAGGAGTAACTGTAATTGAAATTGCTGTACGTACTGCGCTTGATGAACATGTATAGTTTTCTGCATAATATGTCACATTACCTGTAAGTGCCGGAGTAATAAAGTTAGTACCTGTTCCAACAGCGGAACCTCCGGTTGGTGTTGTAAACCAGCTAACAATTCCGGTTCCTGTAGCCGAGAGGGTTGTAGTACTTCCTTCGCAGGGTGTTAAGCTGCTTACAGCTGTCATGTCGGTTGGAGAAGGAGGTGCCACGTTAGCACAAATGATAATTACTCCGTTACCATTTTGAACACCGGGTGAGCATACTGCACCCGCTGATGCGCAAAAAGAAGAACCACCACCTGCACCACCACCGTCAGCACAACAACCGTCATTATCGCCGCCGCCGCCGCCACCGCCATAATATCCGCCGCCGCCACCGCCGCCGCCGTACGCGCCATTACCGCCAGTTCCACCCTGACCTAAACTTCCCGCAGTACCTGATCCAGCGCCATTTCCAGTACCACCAGATCCACCTGTTGTAGCAGTGCCACCCTGTCCTGCGCCACCCTGTCCCGCTGAACCTGCAACACCATTTAATCCGCCTGCTCCACCTGCTCCGCCGGCCCAGCCCCCCTGGCCACCGCCGCCACCTGCAACAACAACTCTATTAGCAAGACCATATGGTGAAACCCTTATATCTGAGGCTCCGCCTCCACTACCTTCGTTTCCATATGATCCGGTTGTAGCTCCACCACCATTAAATCCGCCAGCGCCATAGGCACCAGCGCCGCCAACGTACAGTCGAAGAACCTGGCCGGGAGTTACAGCAATTGTGGCAGTGTATCGTGCACCTAAGCCACCACTGTTTCCGCCGCCTTTTGCACCTGAAACAGTTACAGAGATTACAGAGGCGCCCGGAGGAACAGTATAGTTTTGAAAATTACCGGTGTAATTAAAAGTTTGTGAAATCAGACTTGAAGTAAAGCCTGATAGAATTAATGATAAAGCCAGAATGAGCGAATACCTTCGCGTATTTGACCCATTTTTGTTTTTTGGTAGAATTTTTTTCATTAAAGATTAAAATTTTTTAAGAGCGCGAAAGTAATGGTTTTGCAAGGCTTGATTAAGTGTTTAAGGACGAGTTACAGAATATTGCGATTGAGACGTATTTTATTTGAATGAATCGTTTATGCATGACTACAACTGCCAGCAGGGAAGTTATTATAGCTATCGGGAAGGTAAATCAATACGATATTAATGTAGTATCCTAACGTGTAGAGCTTAACTAAACAATGCCGGATCAATTTCAACAAGTGTTTCTTAAGAACTTTGAAACGCAAATAATTTATTAGTTGCTTTATATCGATAAATTCATCTGTTCAAAACTGTTTCCCAAAAAAATATAAAATGCTTTTGCAAGTGTCTTTTATTCCTTTAACTTTGTACCTCAAAGTGCTTTAATATGGAAAACAACCAACAGCATCTCGAAGCCCTGCAGGATATCAGGCAAATGATGAAACAGTCAAACAAGTTTCTTTCCTTAAGTGGCCTTTCCGGTATTTTTGCCGGCATATATGCACTGGGTGGTGCCTATCTGGGGCAGGTAATCATATCTGATTTTATAGATGATATTAATTTAAACGGATTTTCTATTGAAGAGTATCGTAAAACTGTATTCAGGTGTGTGTTTGTTTGCGCCGCGGTTCTGGTTATGTCACTTGTAACCGCTTTGCTGTTTTCAGGAAGGAAAGCCAGGAAGCATGGTTATAAATTGTTTGATCACACTACCTGGAGGTTAATGATAAACATGCTGATTCCGCTTTTTACAGGCGGAATGTTCTGCATTGCCATGTTGTATCATGATAATAATTTTGTTCAGCTGGTTGGTCCCGCAATGCTCATGTTTTACGGGCTTGCGCTGGTAAATGGCAGTAAATACACTTTAAATGACATTCGTTATTTAGGCTGCATGGAAATTGTACTGGGTATTATTGCTTGTTTTTACCTGGGTTACGGATTATTGTTTTGGGCAATTGGTTTTGGCGTGCTGCATATTATTTATGGCGCGTACATGTGGTTTAAATACGATAGAAAGTACTAAAGAAATTGATAAATCCTGATATACATAAATTACACAAGGCCTTTGAAAGCAGGGTGCGACTGGGTATCATGAGCGTTCTGATGGTAAACGACAGTGTGGATTTTAATACACTGAAGGAACTGCTTGACGTTACGGATGGAAACCTTGCCAGTCATGCAGCCGCGCTTGAAAAGGAAGGATTCATTCATATTAAAAAGGAATTTGTAGGTAAAAAAACTTCAACTACTTATACGGCTACTAAAACAGGCATCAAGGCTTTCGAAAGCCATCTGGACGCCCTTGAAAAATTAATCCGGAAAATAGACTGATATTTTTTTGCATTTATACTTTGAAATACAAAGTGCTTTATGAAAAAAGAGAATAAAATTAAGGTAGAATACGAAAAGGGCAGGGGGCTGCGTGAAAAATTAGTACTCTGGATTCTAGAAAAAGGCGCCCCGCTGCATTACCATTTATGCAATAGTCGTATGGCATGGAATCTGAATTCTGATGATCTCATCCTTTTTCCTCCAAAATCTCTTGGCCACACGCTTGGGTGTTTTTATAAAACAAACGGTTTTGAACCCGTTCCAAAAGCCGAACGTCACGATGTTTTTCATGTGCTTCTCGGCTATTCAACCGATGTTATTGATGAAGCCGCTATGCAGTTCTTCCTGTTGGGTAATGGCAAGATATCGCCATTCACTCTTGGCACTGTAGTAATTTGTACAATATTCTTCCCCTTTCAATGGAAAGTGTTCAGAGACGCATTTATTAAAGGTAAACAGGCTACTTGCATTTCTGAATGGGATTTTAAATTACTGCTCACCGAAGAAACCGAAAAATTAAAACGTCAAATTTTAAAACAATAAATCATGAAAAAAATCACTCAAATCCGGCTTGTTCTTGGCGCTTTTATAGTGCTTCTTCTGCTTAGTGGCATCACAGCATTTCCTTTAAAAACAGAAATTGATTTTCTGGTTAAACATCTCTACTGGTTTTCTCCCTCATTGCAATCGTGGATACTCTTTCTGAAAGAAGAAATTTATAATACACCTGATGTAATGCTTTACGGTACCGACTGGCTTGCTTTTGCTCACATTATCATTAGCCTGTTTTTTATTCCTGTTCTTATAAATCCTGTAAAATATCAGGCTAATCTTATGGTTGGAATGATTGCCTGCCTGGCAGTATTCCCACTTGCCTTTATTTGTGGACCAATCCGTGGTATCCCATTTTTTCATCAGTTAATCGATTGCGGTTTTGGGGTGGGCGGTATAATTCTTTTAGGTTATATACTAATAAAGGTTAAGCGTCTTGAAAAGATTGAAATAAAAAATATGGTTACAGCTTAAACAGTTAAACATGAGCAATAACAATTTAATCAGGACAATCATTTTCGTAACACTGTACGCCATTGCCATGGGATACATGGAAAGCGCCGTAGTAATTTATTTACGGGAACTTTTCTATAAAGATGGTTTTGAATTTCCGCTGAGATTGATCCCTTCATTTATCGGCAGAATAGAGTTTCTGCGCGAAGTCGCTACTATTATCATGTTACTTGGACTGGCTTATGTTTCCGGTAAAACAAAATTGCAACGCTTCGCCTATTATGCTTATGCTTTTGCAATATGGGACATCTTCTATTATGTTTTTCTTTACGTTTTTCTTGGCTGGCCACAATCATTAAGTACATGGGACATTTTATTTTTAATTCCTGTTCCCTGGGTTGGGCCAGTGTGGGCGCCTTGTTTAATATCCCTGCTAATGATAATTGGCTCCGTTTTTATTATTGTAAAAACTTCATCCGACAATCAATTTCGTATTCATCCTTTTTATTGGTGGCTGCTTATTTCAGGGGCCTTTATTTGCATTGTTTCTTTCATGTGGGATTATCTCTCATTTAGCGGATCAGGAAATGTATGGTCTGTGTTTTCCAGGGATCATTTGTTTTCCGATATACAACAGTATGTTCCAAAGAAGTTTAATTATGCTCTTTTCTTAACGGGGTTTATTCCCATGTGCAGTGCACTATTCCTTTTAATTTTTAACACAACAAAAAAATAAACAGTATGAAAAAAAACGATTATTTGCTGCTGGCTTCGCTGGCGGCCTACAGCCTGCTATTCTTTAAACAAAACGCGGGTATCAATTTCCTGATTTTTAATCTTGTAATTGCCGGAATTTTTGCCCTGAGAGATAAAAGTGTATTGCTTCAGGGAAAATGGTTGTTCACTCTTGTTTTATGTTTAGTAAGCGCTTCCGGAATTCTGATTACTTCCAGTTCGCTCGCCATTATTGCCAATTGCTGTTCGCTGTTATTGTTATCAGCCGTTTCGTTCAGTGCTAAAACATCCTTCATCTTTTCTTTTTTATTTTCGTCTTTCTCAGTTTTATCTTCCTCTGTGTGGATGATAATAGACTCTATTCAGAGACGTGAGAAATCCTCGAAAGAGATAAAATCCGGAAAAAGCGGATTCAGATTTTTTGCTGTTTTAATTACTGTGGTTTTGTGCGTTTTATTTTTTGCCATGTATAAAGAGGCTAATCCTTTGTTTGCCGAGAATACCAAATGGATTAATCTTGATTTTATTAGCATCAGGTGGCTTTTGTTTACTGCTGCGGGCTTCTTTATTGTTTATCCTTTGTTCTATCATAAGGTTGTTAAACCGGTAGAAACCTGGGAAAACTCTTTGTCTCTATTTAATCAAAACGAAACCGAAGATAATAACAGGTTCAGTACAGAACGATTTGCAGGTTTACTTCTGTTTGGAGTTTTAAATCTTATGCTTTTGTTATTAAATTTTGGAGATATCAGTTCCCTATTGTTCAATTCGGCTTTGCCAAAGGGAATGAGTCACTCTGATTTTGTTCACAATGGAGTTGGAATGCTTATTCTTTCCATTATTATTGCCGCATCACTAATCATGTATCTTTTCCGTAAGAATTTTACTGGTACAAAACACGCGGCTTTGATAAAAGCTCTTGTGTATTTTTGGATTGCGCAAAACTTAATTATGCTGGTTTCTACAGCAATGCGCAATCAGCTTTACATTCATGATTACAATCTTACCTATAAGAGAGTAGGGGTATACGTATGGCTTTCGCTGGCGTTCATTGGTTTAATTATTACGTTAATTAAAATTTATGGTAATCGTTCCAACTGGTTTCTGGTACGAATTAATTTTGCAGTGTGGTTCACCGTATTATCGTTCAGTAGCCTTATTAACTGGGATCTTTTAATTACACGGTACAACTTAAGTAATAAACCCATTAATAATGTGGATTTCTACTATCTCTTTTCTTTATCGCATTCTAATATCCCTGAATTAATTGAAGTGACACGCAATAAAGATTTTTTTCTTGTGAAGAATAAAATGAAAAATTACACTAATAATTTTCGTGACGCCTATTATTCTGAGAATTATGTTGAATTACTGCGTTCTAAAATTTATCGCTATATGTCTCATTATCAAAATGACTGGAGAAGCTGGGACCTGGCAGATCAAAGAATTACACAAACCTTATTTATTAAATAGATTATGAAAATACAAATCAGCTTTTACAATAAACTTGTTATTTTTTGCGGTGCCCTGTTGTTTTTCCGTTTTTTGATTACCAGTCATTACTCCTTTCTTTTCTTGTTTTGGAATCTTTTTCTGGCCTGGTTGCCATTGTTTTTAATCAGAAAGGTAGCAGGTAATTACAGTAAATTAAAAAAAACAATACTATTGGGTTTATCAATTCTTTTTTTACCTAACGCTCCGTATATACTTACCGATCTTTTTCATTTAAAGAAGTCGCTACTGGCCCCTCTATGGCTTGATTTAATTTTGATTCTAAGTTTCGCTTTTCTGGGATTGTTTTATTTCATCATGTCATTTGAACTGATACTTTCTGAAATTAACAGGCGATTTGGAAAAAAAGTGTCTGTTTTTTTCAAGCCATTACTGCTTTGTGCAACGGCTTATGGCATTTATCTTGGGCGCTATATGCGGTTTAACAGTTGGGACATAATTTCAGATCCCATAGGGCTTGCAAAAGGCGTCGGTATTTCGGTTTTTGATAAAGATTATTATAAAGAAACCTTTGCTGTAACAATAACATTTACAGTTTTTCTTTATCTCGTCTTTGAAATTTATTTATCTTTCAGAAACAAAGTAATACTTAAGGAGGATGAATTACATTAAAAAAAGAGGAAACGCTTTTAGTTACGCCTTTCAGGGACTAAAGGCTGCATCAGGGGAAGCTAACCTTCGGCTTCATTTTCTTGCTGTGTTAGCCGTTGTGGTTAACGGGCTTTATTTTGGCATTACAACAACCGAGTGGTGTGTACTTCTTATTTGCTGCGGACTGGTAATTTGCCTTGAGCTTATCAATTCAGCCATTGAACGTTTATGCGACGCTGTTATTCCCGAAACCAATCCTAAAATTAAGTTTGTAAAAGATGTTTCCGCTGCCGCTGTACTCATGGCAGCAATTACTTCAGTGATAGTAGGTGTTATTATTTTTAAGCCCTATGTTATGGCGCTTTTAAGTTAGTTTAACCCTCAAAAAGTAATTTTGTGGTTTGTTTTTTGCCACTTTTTCTTAGTCAAATCTTTCGATTTCGCTAAGGATAAATGGCGACTCGTTAGTAGTTGACTTCAAATTGCTTTTTAAATTTCTTTTTTACTTTTCCTTAAATGAAAAGTAAACAAAAATCAAGGCCCGTCGATCTTTCTTAGCCCTCTTGATTTTTCTTGAAAGTGAAGCAAAGTAAAAAATTTTTGACCTTTGATAAATCAAGCCCGTCAAAAATTTTAAACGCAAGCGCCTTTGCTGACTTTCTAACGAAAAATCAATTCACCCTTCCGTACGCCCAGCAACGGGCCAGTTTAACGCTCTGAAATCTGCCAGATTTATGACCGCAACTTCTTGTTTTCTGCAAATTTTTACTCTTGTTTTTTTTAGAACAAACTCTTTACAAATCAAATATTCAGAGTATTTGAGGGGGCAACTAGTTAACAGGACGCTTTCAATAACTTCAATAAAGGGAGGAAAAAAGTACTTATTAGCATGCTATTTTTACGGCTATCGATACTCTTTTAATATATTCAGTTAAAACTTCTTCCCGCCTTAAATACGTTGCTTCAGTTTTGTTTAAAAGTGGTTGTGGCATTAATATAAAATACACAAATGATCTTGATGAATTTAAAGCCAGTGGTTTGCCAAAGCTTAATTATTCCGCAAACAAAATTGAAGGTTGTATTTCTGTTGAACCGCATTCCATTCTTTTTGATTATGGTATAAAGGATTACTCTATCGAGGTAAGCAATCATCCCGACTTTTTAAAAGTATTTTTTAAAACAAAAAATGGTTCAATTGGATTTGATTTTCTGGGGGCAGCTTTCTGGCTACTTTCAAGATATGAAGAGTATCTGCCTCATAAAACCGATAAGTTCAACCGTTTTCATTATAAAAGCAGTCTGGCGTATCAATACGATTTTTTGGATGTGCCACTGGTTAATTTGTGGATGCACCAGGTAAAAAAGATATTTGTTGCCATGTATCCGCAATTAAAGTTTAATGATCGCGGTTACAATTTTATTTCAACCATTGATATTGACAATGCCTTTAAATATCGCTTCAAGGGCTTTGTAAGAACTGTTGCAGGATATGTAAGCGATCTTTTCAGGAAAAACTTTGAAGGAATAAAAAAGAGAACTTCCATTATTTTAAATAAAGAAAAGGACCCTTTCGATTGTTACGAATTCTTAATTAAACAGCATTCTGATTTAAATATCAGGGCCATTTATTTTTTATTACTTGGCGATTATGGGATCAATGATAAAAACCATTCTGCAAGCGACCTTAGGTTTCAGGCATTAATCAAACATCTTTCTGATTATTCTGATGCAGGAATCCATCCTTCTTACGGATCCAATAATAATTTACAGCAGTTAAAAATAGAAATAAGCCGACTGTCTAATATCACACACAGGCAAATAACAAAAAGCAGGCAGCATTTCTCCATGCTAAAATTTCCTTCTACTTATCTGGCATTGCAGCAAGCGGGCATTACTGAAGATTATTCAATGGGTTATACCAACATGAATGGCTTCCGGGCTTCTTATTGTTATCCCTATAATTGGTATAGCCTTGAAGATGAGCAAAAGGCTAACTTTTTAATTCATCCTTTTTGCATTACTGAAAATACGCTTAACTTTTTTGCAAGGGAAGATTCTCAGAAATTTATTGATTTGGCAGATCCTTTAATTAATCAGGTTAAAAATTATGGTGGAGAACTTATCTCAATTTTTCACAACGATAGTTTTACCGAAAAGATGAAAACAAATTACCTAAACTTTTTAAAAACAGCTATATCCCACGCTCATTAAAGGCTTCGTTAACAACATCTTTTATAGTAAAATAACTGTTGTTAAAAACTGTTTCCTGCACTTGTTCTTTTGTAAACCATTTAACCTCGGTTATGTTTTCTTCAAGCTGTGGCTTAAGGGTTTTGTTATAATCGGTAGTCATGAAAAACCAATAAGTTTGTTTAATAGCAAAGCTATCCTTGTATTTATAAACGTGAAAGGTGGAAGAAAGCTGCTGTTCTATTTTTAAATTCTTTATAGCACACTCTTCTTCGCATTCTCTTACCGCGGCGTTTTCAATTGTTTCACCTTTATCAAGCTTTCCTTTCGGGAGGTCCCATCTTTCAAATCTGTAAATAAAAAGATACTGATCCTCTTTTTTGATTAACCCGCCGGCAGCTTCTATATAATAAAGTTTCTTTTTTAAATAATCAAAAACAAACTGAAAATTATCAATAGAAGTGAGTACACTTTTAATTGAATTACTCGTTGATACCGTTACTTCACTCAATAATTCGTTTATCAAATTCTTTAACGTTTGTTCAGAAAATTCTTCTATAATTCTAATTGATTGATTTTGCGAAGTTTGGATGGGAAGCCCCGTAAACTCAATAAATTTATTATTAAAATATATTTTTTTGTTCATAAAAAATTAGGTCGGATCAACAACAATAATATACATTTGCGCCCATGACTTCTTTTGATGATCCGGCCTATAAAATTGCTGAATTTTTATTACAAATAAAAGCCATTAAACTTCAACCAGACAATCCTTTTACATGGGCCAGCGGATGGAAATCGCCAATTTATTGCGATAACCGCAAAACGCTTTCTTATCCTCAAATTCGCACGTATATCCGTCAGCAGTTTGTTGAAACCATTAACAAACATTTTGCAAAACCTGATGTTATTGCCGGTGTTGCTACCGGTGGAATTGCTCAGGGAGCGCTTGTTGCACAGGAATTGGGATTACCTTTTGTTTATGTGCGCAGTGAAGCTAAAAAACATGGCCTTGCCAACATGATTGAAGGCGATATTGAAAGCGGACAAAGTGTTGTTGTAATCGAAGACCTTATCAGTACCGGTGGAAGCAGCTTAAAAGCTGTTGAAGCTCTCAGGGACAAAGGTTGTGATGTAAAAGGTATGGTGTCTATATTTACCTATGGTTTTGATGTGGCTGAAGAGAACTTTAAAAAGGCAAAATGCGTTGTAAAAACCTTAACCAGTTATGATGTATTGCTTAATAAAGCTTTACAAAAAGAATATATTACCGAAAAAGAGATTGAAAATTTGAAACTATGGCGCAGTAATCCTGCCGAATGGACCTCAAATTTGGTTAAATAACCTGAAATTCATCTGGAATATTATTGAATGCATACCGCCTGGTATGCATTTTTAATTTGAATAGGTATCTTTGTATAAAATAAACAGTGGCAGAATTCACAATAAGCAGCGAAAAGAAAAGTACGGTTTCACCGATAAACAAGCTATTTGAATTTTTAGCCGATTTTAAAAATTTCGATTCTGTTTTGCCGCATGATAAAATCGAAGATTTTACTTTTAAAGACAACGAATGTTCTTTTAATATTAAAGGAATTACGCCAATTACAATAAAGCTTGCCGAAAAAACACCGTATGAATTTATGTTGTTTACCAGCGATGGCCTGGCAAAGTTTAATTTTAAATTAAAAGTGCATTTTATGGGAGAGGCCACTGAAACCGGCGAATGCAAGGTTGAACTTATTGGCGATTTGAACCCGTTTATAAAAATAATGGCCGAAAAACCATTAACTAACCTGGTTAATCAAATTTCTTTAAAATTATCTGAGCTTCAGCTAAATTAAATCTGGATTCCAATTAGTGTTACATCGTCAACCTGCTCGTGGTTAGATTTCCAGCTTTCAAAAAAAGATTCTATTTTTTTCTTTTGTTCCGTTAACGGCAAACTGTGAGTTTCAAAAAGTAATTTTTCCAGCTCCTTATATTTTAATTTTTTTCCTTTAGGTCCGCCAAACTGGTCAGCAAAACCATCCGTTGAAAAATAAATACGGTCGCCTTTTTTTAAATTAATTGTTTGTAAACGAAACGCAAAATCTTTGTTGTAATTATCCGCGCTTATCGATTGCTTATCCGGTTTAACAAAAGTAAGTTCTTTTCCATTGCATACGTAAATGGGAATATGCGCCATTGAACATTTTAAGGTAAGATCAGCAAAATTAATTTCGGCAACGGCAATATCAAGCCCGTCACGCAAATCATGCGCTGTGCCTTCTGATTTTAAAGCAACCGGCAACTCACGCGCCAGAAAATCAAGTACGGTATTTGCGGTGTTTGTTTTAGGATCTTTTACTATCTGATTTAATAAGGTATAACTAATCAGGCTCATGAATGCGCCGGGTACGCCGTGGCCCGTACAATCGCAAAGCGCAAGAATGGTTTGATGATTATTTACCTTATAGGTCCAGTAAAAATCACCGCTTACAATATCCCTTGGTTTGTAAATAACAAAATGTTCAGGCAGGGCCGATGTTAGCTCTTCATCCTGTGGTAAAATCGAATCCTGTATTCTTCGGGCGTACAAAATGCTATCCAGTATTTCTTTTTGCTGATATTCTATCTGATTGTTTTTGGTGGTAAGTAAACCATTTAGTTTGTTAGCCTTTTTAAAGTTCTTGTAAAATAAAAAGGCCAGTAAAGCTATTATAATTGCAATAACAACGGAGCCTATAAGAATGATCCTGTTCCGCTGCAGCTTTGCTTTTTGCGATTCATTTTCTTTTGTTTTCAATTCGTTCAGGTTTGAAAGCAGCTCAATCTCTTTCTGCGATTTTTCAGCGTGAAATTTCTCTTCAAGCTCCAGGGTAGATTTTTTATAACGGCTCTTTGCTATGCTGTCCGCTATTCCTGAATACAGCTTGTAGTACTGCAGCGCTTGCTTAGGATTACCAACGGCTTCGTTTATCGAAGAAAGGTTCAGGTAATTATAGGCTTCCTGTTCGCGGTTGCCCAATAATTTTCCGGCTTCAAGCGACTTTTTTACGAACTCTTCTGCAAGTTTATAATTACCCATGCGGTAATAACAATCTCCAAGGTTCTGATAGCACACAGCCCTTCCGTTCATTTCAGTATTTTTTTCGGCAATTTCCGCTGCTTTTAAGAAGTAGGATAAGGCCTTTTGATAATCCTTTTTATCTTCCATGTAAACCGCGCCCAGTGAACTGTAGGCCGACATGATGCCATACTCATCATTCTTTGCTTCAAAAAGTTTGTAGGCTTCAAGGCTGCTTTTGATGGCAAGGTCCGGCTGCTTATCACGTCGATAACTGTTGGACATGTTCTGATAGCAGTTGGCCATTGAAATGGTATCCTTTACCTCAATAAATTTTTTAAGCGCTTCTTTTGAATACTCAATCGATTTTTTGTAATTGCCCTGATTTTTAAACAGAATGGCAAGATTGGTATAACCCGAGGCAACCAGCTTCTTATCCTTTAATTTTTCAGCCAGGCGAATGGCGTCAAACTGATAATTAAATGCTTTATCATACTGGCTATTATTGCGGTAGTAAATGCCCATTACCATATAGGCCCTAATCATTCCGCGCGTATAATTGAGCTGCTTTGAAAGCGCTTCGCCCGAATCGGCATACTTCAGCGCCTGGCTGGCATCGTTATACAACAGTTCGCGGCCAATTTTTGTATACAGGTTGGCTTTATTGGTATCGGCTTTAAGCTCCTTAAGTTTATTAATAAGAGAATCGGTTTTTCCTCCTTTAGAAACAAGGGAGAAAACAATGAAGATGAATAGGGCAAGTTTTTTCATTGCGTAAGCAATTTAAATATACAAAAAAAATAACACCACAGCCGAACTTAAAATATACAGTCTTAAAAATGTTTTCACTTCAATGGGGGGATTATTACCAATAAAACATTCTTTATTTTAGCGGTACTGAAACATCTTTTCACCATATTTATTTTAATCTTCTCTTTCAGGTTATTATCTCAAAAAAACCTGGAAGCTTTAAGAATTAACACTTCTCCTAAAATAGACGGTATTCTTAACGATTCCTGCTGGTTAAATGCAAGTGTTGCCAACGATTTTATTCAGCGCGATCTGTATCCCGGTTTACCCTCTGAACAAAAAACGGAAGTGAAAGTAATTTACAACGATGATGCAATTTATATTGGAGCAAAACTTTTTGATTCTTCGCCCGATAGTATTTTACGTGAACTAAGCACCAGAGATAACGAAGCTAATGCCGATTTGTTTGGTGTGTTTTTTGATACCTATAACGACGATATTAATGCCTACGGTTTTTTTGTTACTTCTGCCGGCACGCAAATAGACGCCCGTTACAGCGGCCAGGGGCAGGATTTTGACTGGAATGCGGTTTGGATGAGCAGTGTAAAGATTGATTCTTTGGGATGGGTTGTGGAGTTGAAGATTCCGTATTCTGCGGTTCGTTTTTCAAAAAAAGAAGAGCAGGTGTGGGGCCTTAACTTTTTGCGCAAGGTAAGGCGCATCAGGGAAAACAGTTTCTGGAACCCTGTAGATCCTAAGATTAATACATTGGTCAGGCAGTTTGGTCACCTCACAGGTTTAAAAAACATCAAACCTCCGGTGCGCCTTTCTTTATCCCCTTATGTTGCCGGCATAATGGATCATTATCCTTATAATACGGAAGGAATAAACAATCTCACATACAATTTCAGCGGAGGAATGGATATTAAGTACGGGCTGAGTGACGCCTTTACCCTGGATATGACATTGGTGCCGGATTTTAGCCAGGTGCAGTCAGATAACCAGGTTTTAAATTTATCACCTTTTGAAGTGCAGTTTCAGGAACGCCGTCCGTTTTTTACCGAAGGAACAGAATTGTTTAATAAAGGCGGATTGTTTTATTCGCGCAGGGTAGGAGGTACGCCCCTGAATTTTAATGCGCCTTACACGGAATTAAAAGACGGAGAAAAAGTGGTGAAGAACCCTTCGCAAACGCAATTACTTAACGCTACAAAGTTATCAGGACGTACTTCAAAAAAACTAGGGATAGGAATTTTTAATGCCCTGGCAAATAATACGTACGCGACACTTCAGGACACTGCAGGCCGAACACGAACGGTGCTAACTTCTCCATTAACCAATTATAATATTGTGGTGCTTGATCAGGCGCTAAAGAATAATTCGTCGGTTAGTTTAATTAATACCAATGTGCTGCGCGATGGACATTATTACGATGCCAACGTTACAGGCACTGTGCTTCGCTTTAACGATAAAAACAATAAATACACCATTGGCGGAACAGGCATTATGAGCAGCAGAATGTTTGCTGATAGCACAAAACCAGATAATGGTTACAGCGCAAGTATTGATTTTGGTAAAAGCGGCGGCAATTTTAAATGGAAGATGTTTGGTAATTTAAAAACGGACCGTTATAACCCTAACGATTTAGGCATACTTTTTCTTAGTAATAATATGGAAACAGGATTGGAGCTTGGGTACCATATTTATAAACCCTTCTGGAAACTGAATTACATGCACAACAACTTAACCATTATTTACCAGAGAATGTACAACCCCAGCGCTTTCTGGAATTTTGGAATTTACGGTAACCACAATACAACATTTGCCAAACGCTTTTTTACCTGCGGAGTACATTATGGATTGGAACCCGTAATTACCTATGATTATTACGAGCCGCGTGTACCCAATCGCTTTTATACTTTTCCTGTAAACTATAATGCCGGCGGATTTATATCAACCGACTACCGGAAACCCTTTGCTCTTGATATTGATTTTGATTACCGTGTGTTTTTGGAAAATAACAGAAACAGTTTAAACATTTGGATATCGCCGCGCTTGCGGATAAACAACCGGCTTTCGTTTATATACGAAGCAAGCAATAATTTGAGAACTGATGATATTGGTTTTGTAAATTACAATTCGTTTAATGATACTGTTACATTTGGAAGAAGGGACATGCAAACCGTAAACAATGTTTTGGCAAGCGTTTATAAGTTTAGTAACAAAATGTCGTTATCATTCCGCTTGCGGCATTATTGGTCAAGCGCCAAGTATAAAGAGTATTATCAGTTGGGTAACAATGGCTATTTAAATTCTTACGCTTACGCCGGCTCTCACAATGTAAATTTTAACGCGTTTAATATCGACATGGTTTTCTTCTGGCAGTTTGCACCTGGCAGTGAGTTAAACGTTGTATGGAAAAACTCACTGCTGAAAAGGGAGAACGAAATTATTACTGATTACTACGATAACTTCCGGGGCTCGCTTAACTCCCCACAAAATAACATGATCTCGGTAAAGGTTTTATATTACCTGGATTATGTAACCTTAAAAAGGGCAATAAGAAAGGCAGAGAGATAAGGCGGCATGCTCTGCAACATCTTATGTGCCGAACGCAGTTACTGTTACCCTAAATTATTTTGTAACAATGAGTTTTTTTGTCGCCATAAAATCTGCTGTTTTTATTTGCACAGCATAAACTCCCTCATCAAACCCTTTCGTGTTTACTTCCAACATTTGTGTTTCTGTTGAAGCAGTTGTGTAAACTATTTTTCCTGCAATGTCAGTAATAGTAAGTTCAACATTTTTGTTTGGGCTGCATAAACTGATAGTAAGATTATTGGTGACAGGGTTAGGAAAAAGATTTAGAGCTGAGGAAGCAATGTTTTCTGTTATACCTACCGTAATATGATTTTTAATTGCATTGTACATTTGATTAAAAATTGCAAACCATTGTGTTTGAGTATTGCTCATGGTTACTAACGTAAAACCATAATCGTAACTATGAAACATATCAGAAAGGTTGGTATAATATCCGTCGTGGCCCAATACGGAATTGTTGCCAAATGCGGAGGCATTATGAATACCTAAACCATAACCGGCACACCAACTGGCATAGCTGTTAGCGCTAAATACTTTCATTTGATTCAGGGATGCCGGAGTGAGAAGAGTACCGGTAAATAATGCTCTGGCAAAACGTGCAAGGTCTTCGGGTGTTGTAACAATATTTGCTCCCCCATAACCATAAGTAAGCATGGATGTTTCGGGGTTGTTACTGTAGTTTTGGAAGCCACTTTCAAAATCCCACCATACGCCGGCACGTGGTTCGGTATAGGTTTCAAACCCTCCAAAATAAGTATGGTTCATGCCCAGTGGATCCCAAATTCTTGTGCGTAACTCCTGCTGCACAGGATTTCCGGTTACTGTTTGCGCTATAAGTGCAGCCAATACATAGTTACTGGTGGAGTAGTTAAAACTTGTTCCGGGTGCAAAGTCAGGCGTGCCGCTTACAATATTTTCAAGTATTTCTATAGGAGTATATGAATAATTGAAATTGCTTGTAACAAATGTTCCGCTACCGGGCACTTCGAGGTAATCTTTAATTCCACTTGTGTGGCTTAGCAATTGCCGTATGGTAATGTTAGGGTTAAAAGTAACGTTAAGGTTTACGTATTTTTTCCACGATGAATCAAGATGAAGGAGCCCGTCTTGTGCCAATAAAAGAATAAGGGTGGCAATATTGGTTTTTGTAATGCTGGCCCCATGAAAAACTGTAGAGTCGGTAATGGCAACGCTGTTCTGGCCTACGCCGGCAGTTCCTTTCCACATGCCGCCATTTGGCATAATAACGCATGCCGACACGCCTTTATTTCCATTAAACTGTACCCGGTTGTTTAATATCTGTTGAAGCTGCGCGGCAAGCGCGGAATCGATTTGCGCATTTAAACCCGTTGAAAACAGTATTACCATACACACTAAAGCCGCAAGTTTTTTTTGTAAATATTTTTTCATTTAAATATGTTTTAATGGTTTGTTTTTAAACTCATGTAAATTTTAAAAAGAAAAAGTGTGATTTACTGTTGCTTCTTATAAGTGGCGCCTAAAACCTGATATGTGGTAAACCAATGCCAAAGTTTAAAAGCTTAGCGCAAATAAAAATGGTTTCTGACTTGATGTAACATTAAAAAGGGCTGTGAAGAAGGTGGAGTGGTGAGGGGGGACTTTGTTAGGTGCAGTTAAATTTTAATTAATAATTCTAATGTTCGAGATACATAATTTTTCAACTCTTCATCATTAATCGTTATTTCTAAATGGTTGGGATTTGAATGATGATATATTTTCGAATAGTCGTTAATGTCACTTAATTCGTCAAGTAAGGGTGTCAAATGGTAAAATCTACTAGATTGGTTTGATTCTCTTATTGCGCCTATCATATCACCTAGCCATTCTGTTGGTTTAAAATGTCTGAAAAATTTAATTCTAAACATACCTTCTATAGTTGGCCTAATACATCTTATGATTTCACGTCTGTCAAAATCTGTATAAACTCCAGATTCAATGAAGTTATATAATAGAGTAAGATCTTTCGTAATACCAGTCATTGTTTCTAAGTAAATATCTTGAACACTTAGCAAACTTGTATGTCTGTCATTCGTTATTTTTAGATTAAGACAGTCTTTTCCAATTCGAGTAGAAAAATCTTTTACAAAATTGATATCATGACTCAATAGAATAAATTGTCCGCATTTGTTTGCAATATTGTTTAATTGATTAATGGTTGTAGTTCTGCGAGAGTGATCAAAGCTAGAAATCGGGTCATCAAACACAACTAAATATTTTGAAAGATCTTCTTTTAGACTTAAGCGAGCAAGAAAAAAGGAGAGAGCAAGAGATGATTTGTCTCCTTCACTTAAAGTATGCTTTAATGAGATTGATTCAGAATCGGATCGGATGTCATGATTTTCTATTTTTATATAATATATAAATCTCGCTCCTTTCTTATTAAGTTTTGTTAATTGAATTGCTGGATTAAAGAAACGCAAGTACTGATTTATTTTTTCAAGATATTTTTTTCCAAAGTTTTCAGCTTCTTTCGTTATTTCATCTTCAATTACTTTTAACTCCTTATTGATTTCACTGACTTTATTGAGATTGTTTTTTATTTTTTCCTGCAGTAAATTTATTTCTGATTTATTTTTTGAATTTTTTATTTTGTAATTATAATTTCTGCGTCTTTGACTAAGTCTTTTTCTTTTAGCCATAAGTTCGACAGCTTTATCAGCAAGCTTAACAACTTCATCCCCTATGATGACTTCGAAGAAAGTACCTCTTTGGTCATAGTTCCCTAAAGTGATTAAATAAACATTGGTTTCTATAAAGTATGAATCAAAAATCTCAATTTCTTGTATGTTTCTATTCCATTTATGATTTTCAAATTTTAGTTGTTTGCTATCATCATCAAGTAAAAGAATATTTATGTTATCTGTCGCCCCAAAACTTTTTCTTTTATTAATGAGTGATTCGTCACCTTTAATTGATTTAAATAATTGAGTCAAAGTTGTCTTACCAGAGCCATTATCAGCGTAAATGGCTGTTGTCTTATTTAATACACCATTCCATAATTTGCTATCGCTGACAAAGTTTCTGTATTTGCCATAATTCTTAATATGAACTATCTTTTTCAACATTGGATTAATTGCTGCTAACTTATATATAACCGCATAAACAAATTTTACAAATAATTATAAATGTTTATACGGCAATTAAATTCAAATATATAATGAAATATTATTCGTACAATGTAAAGAAGTTGCTTGTTAAAGAAGTATTCATAAATATTTTTTATCACCTGCTTATTCTATTTGATTCACCTACTCCAAAAGGTAGGTAATAAAAAAAGGGAAGCTAAACTTCCCTTGAGAAGTGGTGTTAACTAAAGACTTTACCAATTCCATTTTAGTCTATAATGATGTCCAGCTTGCCTATCTTTTATGCTCCAGTATATAAACTTTTTGTTTACGTCCGCATAAAATGCTTGTGTGCCTCTATAACTGTCTTCTTGGCTACCAAATTTTTTGTCAAGAAATTGGAAATCTTTAAATGGTTTATTTTCAGGGAAAAAGACAATTAATCCAAGTTCGTCTAATCCATGTATTTCATCATCGGTATATGTAGATGCATCTTCAGTGTATAAATTACTGAAACCATTCCAATAAGTCGCTTCAACTACAACAAGAAATTCTTTATTTAGAGGCATGGAGCTTACGTCAATAACTAAAGCATATTCTTTATGCGTTACACCATCATGATAAATGGGCTTTTCTTTTTGATAAAATTGAAATGCGTTCGTGATACACCTCATATCAATCCCATAACCAGAAGTGCCGTAGTGAATTACAATTTTGTCAAGTGGTTTCATTTTTTTTACATGCAAGTAGTTTGTGTAATTGGCAGGGCTATATCTTTTGTATTTTAGGCTATCAGGCGTTGATTTCCATTGTCTTAAATCAAAAATGCTTATGTCCTTTATAAGTTCATATAAGTCTGAATTGCTTTCTTCGGGTAATTCCTTTACAATATTTGAATTTTGATACGGAACTACTACAACTGGTTTTTCTTCTTTTTCGATTTTCTTTTCTTCATTTTTAGAACTAAAGTAAACTGTAAACCCTGTAGCCATTACTGAAATTAATGCAACCAGTACAGCTTGCCATAAACCAAGTTTCGCTACTTTTACATCTGTGTTTTCTCCATCAGTATTTGGGTTAGTTTTTTTTTGTGATTTTGCCATCGTTAGTGGTTTTTTAGTTTGCAGCTAACTTATATATGGCCGCATAAACAAAAACTTACAAATAATTATTAGTGATTGTTTCAATTAAATTCTAATCAAATATATAATGAAATATTATTCGTGCAATGTAAAGCCGTTGATTTTAAAGAAGTATTCATAAATATTTTTGGCACCTGCTTATTCTATTTGATTCACCTACTCCAAAAGGTAGGTAATAAAAAGGGAAGCTTTAACTTCCCATGAGAGCATAGGAGAAACTTATCTAATCGTTATTCAGCGCGCTATGCAACTCGTAAAATCTTCTCCATCTTACGTCCTTTCGCCAATTCATCCACTAACTTGTCCAAATATCTTACCTGTTGCGTTAACCGATTTTCAATTTCTTCCACCCGATATCCACAGATTACACCGGTGATGAGATGGGCATTAGGGTTTAACTTAGCATTCTGAAAGAATTTTTCAAAAGTTACTTTTTCCTCAATCTGTTCTTGCAGCTTTTTTTCATTATAGCCGGTTAACCACTCAATTACCTGATGCAGTTCTTCTTTCGTTCTGCCTTTCTTTTCAACTTTTGCGAGATAATGTGGATAAACCGAAGCGAATGACATTTTTGCTATACGCTCATCGTGATTACTTGTGTTATTCAAAATGGTATGTTTTTAAGTTAATCCCTCATTTATTTCAGCCTTTCCAATTGTCCCTTTCTTTTTACTATATTTTTATAGTCCCATTGAATTTCCCTTGATTTTTTCAGCCATCGTTTTAAATCATTCTCTTTTATTTCGGAAGCATTGTTGTAAAATATAGAGGCATCTTTAAATTTTTCTCCTCTTACACTTAAATTTTCTTCTTCAAAGTCAGCCCCGCTCCAAAACATTAATCGGATTCCCGCTTTTTGTTTGCTATAACCAACAATTGGATTGCCGTCTAAAAACCAAACGGGGTGGGAGTGCCAAATTTTACTTTCTGCCCCGGTAAGGTTGTTGTTTATAATAGTTGCAAGCTTGTCGCAAATTTCTTTATCGTCCGTGGTTTGTTTGTCATTATAAGCTTTAATTTCTTTGTTCATTTCTGCTGAATTTTGTTGATATGGTATTTTATCAGACAGTTATTTTGTTGTCTTGCTTCCCATCTGTTTACCTAATTTTTCGTATTCGATGTCATTCGGTTCCCAAAGTTCTATTTTGTTTCCTTCAATATCAATAATGTGAACAAACTTTCCGTATTCAAAAGTTTCTATTTTGTCGGCAATTGTCACGCCTTCCTTTTTAAGTTCTTCAACAAGTGCTTCCAAATTTGCAACCCGGTAATTTATCATAAAGTCTTTTGTAGAAGGCTCAAAGTATTTTGTTTTTTCAGTAAACGGACTCCATTGGGTAAATCCCTTTTTAGTGCTGTCTGCACCTTGCCACCATTCAAATACTGCCCCATATTGGTTCGTATTTAAGCCCAGATGTTTTTGATACCACTCTCTCATTTTTTTTGTGTCTTTGCACTTAAAAAAGATACCACCAATACCTGTTACTCTTTTCATTTTTTCCTGGTCTTTAGATGGTTTTGTTATGATTGTCTTAAATGCGAAACCAAAAAAGAATGATGTAGCAATTGATAAAATTATTATTGTCGTCTTTTTCATTTTGTCTGAATTTTTATTGTTGGTTGTATCTTCTCTTCCTGAAAATGGTTGACCTGTTTTTAATCATTATATCTTACGGGACTGCATTGTGCGAAACCTGTTTTGGCAGTTAAAGGAAATTTATATTTTTTGATGAACTGATTTAGTAAAGTGTCAAATTGTTTTTCCTTCTCAGGTGTTAACTCACCTTTACTAAAATTATAAAGGAAATAGTCCACTTTTCCGTCTTTACTAAAATAGATGCGATTAAAGCACCTTGTTTGTTTATTCCAACTAAATTTATTTTCTTTTAAATAATTACCTAAGGCTTGTAGAGTCTCTTGGTATGCTTTAATAAATTCGTCTTGTTTGTTCCAAAACACAGCTTTTGTAGAGTCCGCGTCAAGTCCGCTTGGATAAATGCTGTCTAATTTAGAGGTTCTAACGCCGTTTTCTTCTGCTTGCCGAAAGGTCATTGCTTTTTGAGAAAAGCTTATCCATGAAAAGAAGATAATTAATATCGTGAAGAGTGTTTTCATGTAGATATGTTTTTTGTTTAAAGCCTGTTGCCCTATTACAGGTAATGTTCCAATATTTGGTATCAGGCTCTACACAAAATGTTTTAATGAAGATAAATATTTTTTTACAAAGTGAGAACTAAAGCGTACTAAGCTGCCACCTTGTCCTCACTAAACTATAACCGGGGCGGCCCGCGTAACTTTTGGGTGCTGTTACCAGTGATTGCTTTCTTCAGTTAATTTATGTAAGCCTTTATTTTATTATAAATGTCTGCTTGTTGTTCGGGTGTAAAGTCAGCAATTCTGCTTTTATGGCTGCCTGCCGTAACTATGAAAATATTTTTATTAGTAGTTGTTTGCAAAGCCCAGGGATCGTTTTGTCCATAAATAAAAAATATATTTTTAGAACTACTGCTCTTCATAAACGAGTTGACTGAATTTTGGAATGAGCTGTCAAATTGAATTGTAATATTTTTTGGAGCAAAATACTTGTTTGAATAGTCTTTTTGTTTTAAGTATTTTACGAATGGATTAACGTTATATTCATAATACCCCAATTCTCGATAGAACATGTAAAAGGCGGGTTCAAGCTGTGTTTTGTTAATTGGAGAGAAAAAGCGGGGCGGAACCACCTTAATTAAATAGCTTATTAAGTTTTGGTAGGTAAAGGCTGTATCGGGAATGTCTTCGCAATTATTGCCGTTTTGCCAGAATGAAAAGGGAAGTTCGAGTAAAAGGTAATCAAGCACCGTTTCATCATCGAGCGGTGTAAAGTCAAGATTTTTTTGAGAAGTAAGGTCTGTGAAGTAGGGCAGTAAAGTATTTTTATGTTTGAACAAATAATATTGTAATTCTGATATTTTTTTACCGCAGGCAGTACGGGATAAATTTGATAACAATGTATCGGTGAACACTGTTTGCCTGCTTTTTATTGCTGTACCATACACAACTGTTGCGGAAATGTCATTAGGATAAAACATTTTGTATGACAAAGCTGCCTGACCACCTTTACTTATTCCTGTGGAAAGCCATTTACCGGTTAATATTTTATCAAGCATTGTTTTAATAAAATGATAATCATCAGCCGCTTGTTTCATTGTTAAAAGTGTCCAGTCTATACTGTCTGGAGTGGACTTGCCGAAAAAGCGATGTTCGACCACAACAATGTTTGCTTTTAGTTTCTTTGCGAGTTCGTTAGAATAACCAGATTTTGAAGCATAGTCGATAGCGTAACCGTCTGTCACCATTATTGTCGGGGCTTTAAAGTCTTGAAACCCGATGTAAATTCGCTGGCTAAATTTTTGTTTTGGATTTAAATGATCAACAAATTGCCGAATGGTAATTTCGTAATATTCTTTAAAGTTGATGTTGGTCTTTGGAACAATAGCGCAGTCGTAAAGCTTTGAAAATTTGTTTTGAAACGTATTTATCTGCGAAAATGTTGTGAAGAAAGTTAAAGTAAAGAGAACGAAGAATATTTGTCTTTTAAAATGTGTGTTCATTTGTTCTTTACAAAATGATGGTGGGTGCTATTATCGGTTGCCCTGATGTCTTTCGCTTTCATTTCCGCCTATTGTTTAATAAATTTAAGCGTGTGTAGTGGTTGATTTTTTATATGAATAAAATAAAGTCCGCCTGGAAGATCGTCAATGTTATTAATTTGTGTTGATCCTGTTATCTCAAATTCTTTGAGCAACATTCCCATGAAGTTGAAGATTTGAACTTGTTCTGTGCTGTTTTTGTCAGTTAAATTAATAGTCAAAGTTTCAGTTGCGGGGTTGGGGAAGATAGAAAATGATTGATTTTTTATTTGTCCATCAATTACAGAAGTGGTCGGATAAAATTCATCCGCCCCTATGTCAATAGAAGGAACACGGACTTCGTTGTCAAAATCATTTAGAATGCCTGTTGAGTAACCCTGATTGATGACGGGCGAAGTGGATGTGATATGAAAATCATTGCCTGAATAACTGACAAATAAAGGGTCGCTGATAAATGAACTCACATCTTGCCCTGTATTGGTTTGATATGTTGTAAATGAAGATGTGTTATATGCTGATGAAAAGAATAGGAAAGCGACAGTGTCGGTTGATGATGGTTGATAATAGCAGTTATTACCCAATTTTAATTTTTGGTATCCGTCAGTTGTATTCCAAGTAGAAGGCATTGCTAAACAAGCATTTGCTTTATAAAAAATATTGTTGCGAATAAAAATACTGTCTGTAACGGCCTGGTTGTTTGAAAGTAATATATGTACACCCATTCTGTCGGGCCTTTGTATTCCCCAGCCATAACCAGCATTTACACAGGTATTATTTTCAAAATGAATATTCGCGGTTGTTGACGAAGAGGGTTTGTTCCAATATTCAAACGAAGCAAGAGCGCAATTATAAATGATATTGTTTTTATAATAAATATTGTATTGTTGAACTGTGCTTCCTTGATTTTGATTACTTAAACCAGTGTCATAAATTTCCCAAATTTTGCATTGATCAACAGTGTTGTCGTGTGCATTGGCCCAAAATTCAATGCCATTTCCAAAGCGAATATTACTTCCATCTTGATTAAGGTCTCCGCCACCGATGTATGAAATATCACAAGCACGAATAATCAGATATTGCGTATTCCCTCCTCCAAAACCGTGGGCAGCACCATATTTAAGCGACAGATTATTGAAAACAGCATAACTTACATTTTGGTGATTGATAATATGGTTTCTTTGGGCGCATTCAATGTCAGAATAAAAAGAAGCAGGATTAGCAGTTGAAAATATTTTTAGTTTTCCACTGCTTAAATCATACCAATAATCTCCTTGTGTTAATAAATTTAATTGGCTCCATTTTTTGATGCCAAACGAAGTTGCGTTATTAAAAATCAAATTTCCAATGTCAGTAGAAAATGTTACTGAACATCTCCAAATATTTCCTCCTTCGCTAATCCAGTCGCTTGTTGCGGATTTATTTACAGAACCCAGAAACAAAGGTTTTGCGCCTGTTCCATAGTCGGAATAAGTAATGAAGCCCAAAGCGGAACCACTTTTTGGAATAAGCTGCCCACGCCAAACGCCATTTCTTATAAACAAAATACTATCATTCGGAGAAAACAAAAACGAATTTACTTTTGTCAGTGTCTGCCAGGGTGAACCTGCGCTTAATCCATTATTCAAATCATTGCCTGCATTATTGTCAACATAATAAGTTGTGGCAAATGTCGGAGTAATGGAAGTTAATACTGTAAATGCACACGCGAAAAATGCCTTTTGAAGATTAATTGTTTTTGTTGATATAACTAACTTCATCTGTTCTGTTTTTTTTGTTCGTTCTTAAACTTTGTTGTCTTTTTACAGGGATACCTACAAAAGGTTTTACGAAGATAAATTATTATCAGTGAGGCAGTGCAAATTTTCAGTAGAAAGTTAAGCGGTTTGAGTGCTTTACAAATTGGTGATAACGTTTTTGGTGTGGCTGTTTGTTACTATTTATTTCCCGGCAAAAATGATTTTATTACAAGTTTTACTAATTGCCGCCTTGTGCAGGATTATTTTTTGAGTTGAAATATCAGCGCTAATTTCAACCCAACCATTATACCTTTTATCGGAATCTTTTATCTGATAAGGTATAAATTTATGTGTTGCGTCTTTCCATGTTCCTTCCCAAACATAAGAATTAGTAGAAATAATTTTTTGCATTAGAATGATAGATGATAGTTCAAACCATTGATATCCATTAAAATTATCCAATAAAACAGAATCACCATAATTTAAACAAGGGATACTTTCATTATTATTGACAGGAAGGCAGACACCAATATTTGTGGAAACAATAAATTGTAGTTTGTCAACCTGTGCTATTGGATCGCCTACTAATAATGTGGCAAAATTGAGGTCTTTTCGTCCATCATTATTTACGTCAAACGAAAATCCGGGCGCATCTGCCTTGATTTCTTTATTTGCAAAATCGTAATATTCCATTTCCAAATAATCTTTAGTTGGAGATGGAACAATTTCATCTTTTCTACATGATGTAAAAACCAGAAGAATTATTATTACACGTGCAATATTTATTTTACCAGGAACAATTTTCGGTTTTTTAATTTTCATAATTTTTAAATTAATTATGTTTTGAACTTTTTGAGTCATAGCCTTACCGCTAACCATTATTGGCAGTTGGTCAAAGGATTTAAACACCAAGCGTTAACCCCGGCAAAACATTTTTGCGAAGATAAGAGGTTTTTAACGAAGGGCGAACTAAAGATAACCAGGGGCGCGCCACTGACCCGCACTAAGCAATAACCGGGTCAGCCCGGATAGCTTTTAGGTGCTGTTAGACGAAAGACGATATATTAAAACGAAATTATTAACAAGTTCGAGCTTTGGCTTTCATTGGGTAACTTATTTGAAAGTGTGGTAATAAAGATTTACTTCAAAATCTAACGTTATAATTAAACAATGCCAACTTGTCATATAAGATATGTATGGGATATGTATGGGATATGTGTATAAAAGCCATAGGATATCTATAATTTATAGCAAGAGATTGAAAAAAACTGCCATAATTTTAAAGTTGTGCTGGTTGAAAATAAAATATTGTTTTTAACTATAAATCCTTTGAAGCCAGTTCCATGTGCTTAGTTGTTTAACCGGCCTCATAAAGTTTTGAGTAATAATAGGCCATGACAAAAAGTAACGCGAAAGAGTTACACTTTAGATTAAATAGTCTATATTTTGTTCTCTTTCTTTTCTCTTGGTAGAAAATTAAAAGACGTCTCGATACGGCTGTATTCCAGATTTTCAGCCTACTCGACGTGACAAAATCCAGGGGCAATGAATGAATGCGACGAAGCGATCTTTTCAGATGCACGGTTAAGGATTACTTCGGCTTTCATTTAGTTCTTTTCTTTGAAAGCCTCGTAATGACGGGATAGAGGCCTCATAGAATTTGTCGTTAAAAACTGCTTTGTTCTTTAAATGGAGTTCAGAAAAAACTGCCTTACTAAAAGGAAATTGGTATTATCCAGGTTTTTTCTGAAAGCTTGTGCAGGAAGCTTCGCTGTTTGAGTTCCGACGACAGGAGGAACGAGTTTGAAGCTTCAGCTTAAAGAACAAAGAAGTTTAGACAAATTCTATGAAGCCTTGATCTTTTGTATACTTTTGGATCAAGCCAAAAGTATGTTCGTGTTAAAGATAATTTTTTGTCATACCGATCTTTTTATCTAACAGGAGTGCTAGACGTCTCGATACGGCTGTATTCCAAATTCTCAGCCTACTCGACGTGACAACTCCTGTGGAGCGGGGAATCTGTATGTTTTATGGCCTTGCTTCGTTTCACTCGCATCCTCAGTAAAAGAACAGATTGATTCGCTTTCGCTCACAATGACAGGATCTATTGTAAGTTATGGCCTTATAGGATTTGTTATTAAAACTACCCTACTAAAAGGCAATTAAATTCCCCTGGTTAATACCGTTTTAACACAGTCCATTTTGTTTTTTGTTTACATTCGTGCAGCTAATTTTTTAAAAAATGAAAAAGAAATTTATTTTATTTTTTGCTTTAACGATATGTATCTTTTCAGCAAATGCGCAAACCCAAATCAATGAAGGCTTTACTTCGCCGTGGATAACTACTGGTTGGTTTTTGCAAAACAATTCAGTACCTGTAGGGACTGCTTCATGGTTCCAGGGTGTTTCACTTACTTTCCCGGCTTATAATGGGGGACCTGATGACTATGTTGCGGTAAATTATGATAGTCAGGGAAATACAGCCGGAGGCATCAGCAACTGGTTAATAACTCCAACGGTTACTTTAGTAAATGGCGCTACTTTTAAATTCGCCACGCGAACAACTACTTCCACGCCTGTTTATCCTGATCGTTTGCAGGTTCGTTTGAGCCAGGGAACCGGAACAACTGTAGGAACCGGAACAGCGTCAGTAGGATCATTCAATACATTGTTATTTGATATTAATCCAGGCTTAACTACTTCGGGTTATCCAACGTCTTGGACAGTTTATACTGCAACCTTATCCGGAATTACAGGTACTGTTGCCGGAAGGTTTGCTTTCCGTTATTTTGTTGATGATGGAGGTCCTAATGGTACTAATAGTAATTACATAGGTATTGATGACGTTATATACACTTTACCTACAGGTTGTAATCCTCCGGTTGTAACTATTAATCCAACCTCACCAAGTGTTTGCGGAGGCGGATCTGCAAATTTAACAGCAAGTGGCGCGGCAAACTATACATGGAGTACAGGTTCAAACGCTTCTTCAATTAATGTGTCACCATCTTCCACTACAGTTTATACGGTAAGCGGTTCAAATCTTCCGGGTTGCGTTGGTGTAGCCACAACCACTGTTAATGTGGTTTCCGCACCGGTTATTTCAACAACTGGCGCTACAGTTTGTAGTCAGGCAACTTCGGTGTTAACTGCCAGCGGAGCCAGCAGTTATACCTGGAGTACCGGATCCAATTCCTCATCTATTACAGTAAATCCTGCTTCAAACACAACGTATACTGTAACAGGTTCTGTAGGATCATGCACCGCATCTGCAACCGCGGCAGTAGTTTTTACTACCGCGCCTAACGTATCGGTTTCCAATGCTACAGCATGTCCTAATACTGCTATTAATATCACTGCTTCAGGAGCTACTACTTACACATGGAGTAATGGCTGGACCAGCGCTAATATCCAGGTCTCAACACCTGTAAGCGTTACGCTTTCAGTAACAGGATTTAATGGCCCAAGCTGTTCTGATACTAAAACGCTTGCGGTAAATGTTAATACTTTTTTAACCGCGCCAGGTGTTACTGCTTGTCCTAATGCTCCTGTGGCACTTGTTGCAAATGGTGCAGTATTGTATAACTGGAGTAATGGCGCTACAACTTCTTCAATTGTGATTACACCTACCGCTAACACTTCCTATACTGTTACAGGAAACAATGGTACGTGTGTGGAAACAAAGACTGTTAATGTAACTATAGATCCCAACATTACTGTTCCTAACCATACAACTTGTGCAGGAACTGCTGCAACATTAATAGCCACAGGGGCTACCAGCTATACCTGGAGTGATGGTTCATCTTCTTCTATCATAGTTGTAACGCCAACTGCCAACACAATTTACACCGTAACAGGAAGTAACGGAACTTGTTCTCAAACCAAAACCGTTTCTGTTACAATAGGTGCAAACCTTTCTGTAAACGCATCTTATACTTGTGTGGGTACGCAGATTGCTTTAACTGCCAGCGGTGCAAGTTCATACACATGGTTACCAGGAGGACAAAACTCGTCAGGAATAATTTTTACGCCAACGGCGGCTGCAATTTATACAGTTAACGGCTCCTCTGGTACGTGTCTTGGAAGCACTACCGTTAACGTTGCTTATTGCGCCGGCGTAAACGAGAATTTGTTTACAAACCATTCAATGGTGGTTTATCCTAATCCGTTTGCAAATGAGCTTAATATTTCAGGCGCTTATGGCGATGTTCAGGTTATTAATTCATTAGGACAGGTTATTTTAACTACTACCGTAGAAGAATCTACTGTCATCAGCACTGAAAATTTAACTCCTGGTATTTACTTCGTAAGAGTAATAAATACCAAGAATAATAACGATAGGAAGATGATCAGGGTTGTAAGAAACTAAAGATTATTTAATTTTTTAAGAGATCTCCTATGCCTGTGGTGTAGGAGATTTTTTATTTTCTGAAAGGAGGAAGTTATCGCTGCAATCTAAACAGTTTTTACTTTTTCATTGTTATTTTCTCTGGATAGAAAAGAACCAAAAGACGTCTCGATACGGCTGTATTCCATATTTTCAGCCTACTCGACGTGACAAAATCCAGGGGCAATGAATGAATGCGACGAAGCGATCTTTACAGATGCACGGTTAAGGATTACTTCGGCTTTCATTTAGTTCTTTTCTTTGAAAGCCTCGTAATGACGGGATAGAGGCCTCATAGAATTTGTCGTTAAAAACTACTTTGTTCTTTAAATGGAGTTCAGAAAAAACTGCCTTACTAAAAAGAAATTGGTATTATCCAGGTTTTTTCTGAAAGCTTGTGCAGGAAGCTTCGCTGTTTGAGTTCCGACGACAGGAGGAACGAGTTCGAAGCTTCAGCTTAAAGAACAAAGGAGTTTATACAAATTATATGAAGCCTTGATCTTTTTTGGTACTTTTTGTGTTAAGACAAAAAGTAACGCGAAGGGTTAAACCTTAAACTATATAGTTTTTAATTTTACCTTGTTCTTTTCTCTTGATGGAAAAGAACCAAAAGACGTCTCGATACGGCTGTATTCCAAATTTTCAGCCTACTCGACGAGACAAGTTTTGCTTATGAAAGTTATGTATACGCAAAGTCCTTTGATGTCGTAATAACGTTGATCGTCGCGAGGAGCTCGTGTTGCATGAAAGACGAAGCGATCTATCTGAGAGATTGCCTGGTGGTTGGCATCAGTTGTTTTTTCCTCTTCGCATAAGCATGCTTCTGATAACTTTTGTATACCTGTGATCAGATGGATATTTACGGTTAGCCGTAATGTTATTAAAAATAAGCGCAACCAATAGCAGAATTAAAGCCCCACTTAATACCGGCGTTAAAACATACATATAGCCTAGGTCTTTTATTTTTTCGGAACCAATAACCGCAATTAATGCAGTTGCTCCTCCGGGAGGATGAAGTGTTTTGGTTACCTGCATTAAAACAATAGAAAGCGAAACAGCAAGGGGCGCGCTTAACCAGATAATATCGGGAATAAATTTACAAATGCTTATGCCTACAAGCGCTGAAATAACATGACCGCCAATTAGATTTTTAGGCTGGGCGAGGGGACTTTGAATGGCCCCGTAAATAAGAACGCTGGATGCACCAAAGGAACCTATAAGAAATAAATTGTCGTTAACATCAAGAATCCGGCTTTGAAGAAAGGCAATGAGGCCGATGCCCATAAAGGAACCAACAAAAGACCAGAAATGTTCTTTATAGTCAATTAGTGTTTCTTTATAAATAACGTAACGGCTAATTCTGATCGACCGCTTAATCTGTTTTCTCATTGTTCAAATACCTCAATGCAAAAGTTCTGCTTGCCGGTTATTTTTCCAATAGGTTTTGCAAAGGCTTTTAAATTATTGTCTGTTAATAATCTTTCAAATTCGTTTTGTGAAGCTGGGTTTATAGTTACCATAAGCCCACCGTTAGTTTGCGGATCACAGAGTGTGAAAAATGATTCTGCACCAATGTTTTTTATTTTGTCCTTATAACTGTTCCAGTTACGATATACATTATCCGGCACTATCATTTTAGAAGTGTATTCTTGAATTCCATCAATAACCGGAATATCCGCGTAACGGATTTCGGCCGATAAGTCCACTGCCTCCAGCATTTCAACAAGATGGCCTAATAATCCAAAACCGGTTATATCTGTCATGGCTGAAACATAATCCAGCTTTCCGAATAACTCACCTGCTTTATTTAACTGCGAAAGCTGTTGAATGAGTGCGTCTTTATGCGATGGATTAAGCACATTTCTTTTGAGCGCGGTAGCCAAAATTCCAACGCCAATTGGTTTTGTAATGTATATTAAATCACCAACCTGCGCGCCCTTGTTCTTTTTAATGTTTTTAATTTCTATTATTCCGTTTACAGATAAACCAAACATAGGCTCGAGTGAATCTATGCTATGTCCTCCCGCAAGGGTTATTCCCGCTTCCTTGCAAATTGTTTTTGCCCCATCCAAAACTTTACCTGCCAGTTCAACCGGCAGTTTTTCAACAGGCCATCCTAATACTGCTGTTGCAAGCAAGGGTTTACCACCCATTGCATACACATCGCTAATAGCGTTGGCAGATGCAATTTTTCCAAAATCAAAAGCGTCGTCCACTATTGGCATAAAAAAATCAACGGTGCTTATTAATGCGCTTCCATTTCCAAGATCATAAACCGCAGCGTCGTCGCGGGTGGAATTTCCTACCAGTAACTTCTCGTCAACAATGCCATGCAAATCAGACTTTAAAATTTTTTCAAGTACATCGGGCGCTATCTTGCAGCCGCATCCGGCAGCATGACTGTATTGTGTGAGTTTATATTCTGTTTCAGCCATTTACTCTAATATTTTTAACCAGTTCCTTAGAAATTTTTTCAATGTCCATTTTATCAAAATCCAATTCTGTAACCTGCGATTTTTCGCGGGTAGATAATCCGTACTGATAAGTTTTGTCGTAATAATGCAGGCAATACCAGAACGCAGTGCGTGGATCGTTTTCTTTGAGCGCAGCAATTGCATTTTTAGTTTGTTCAGGGCCTAATCGTTTGGTTATTCTTAAAATGGATTGCTCTAAATCCGCTGCGGAAAAAATTCCGTATTCTTTTGTAATATAATCCAAACGTTCTTCAAAGGGAAGATTAATGTAAAAGATTTTTGTATTGCGCATTTGCTCCCACAACCCTTCGGGAATAACTTTTTTGCCAATCATCCTGCTTTCATCTTCAAGCCACAGAATTTCGGTATCGGGAATAAAAAACAAACGAATGAAGAGTTCGTTTTCAAATTGTTCCTGTGTTGGCTGCTCAGGCTCGCCAAGCGCACCAAACGCCGAACCTTTATGATGGGCAAGACCTTCAAGGTCAATTACCGATTGATTTAAAGTTGCAAGATGGTTCAATATTCTTGTTTTTCCTGAGCCTGTTTTACCTCCTAATAAATGAATTAACCTGGGTTGTTTGAACGATTCCAATGCAAGGGTCCTGTAGCTTTTGTATCCGCCTTTTAAGGTGAATGTTTTAATGCCATACATTTCCATGAGCATCGATACAAAGCCGCTGCGCATTCCTCCGCGCCAGCAATGAATGTAAAGGATGTTATCTCTTGCATGCTCCTTTGCCTGAAGCACCAGGTTATTTAACTTTGGACCAACAATTTCAAGACCTTTCAATACAGCTTCCTGCCGGCTTCTTTGCTTGTAAATTGTACCAATAATTGCGCGTTCCTCATTATTAAATAAAGGAACGCTAACAGCGCCGGGAATGTGGCCCTGTGCAAATTCTCCGGGAGAGCGCACATCGATAATGCCTTTACCTTTTGAATCTGTTAGGAATTGCTGAATATTAAGTACCTGAGGCAAATGAAAATTAAGATTTGCAAATATCGTGTTTATAAGGCAATATTTTTCTTAAAAATAAAAAAGTAGTTGCGTAAGTGCTGCCTTATGAACTACCCCGCATGCTGAACGTGCGCCCAGATGATGGTGTTTAGCGAATTGCGGTTGTAGCTGGTTGCTTCAGATTTATTAAAGATAAGTTCGGTACCAAAATTATTTTGAAAATAAATCATCCAGGGCCTGGCAATGGAACTTGAAAGTGTTAGAAGATTGTAATTAAAATCCTGTTCCGATTGCACATCCAGATATATCTCAAACACCGCTTTGTAGCAGTTTGGGATTTTATCATACTTTTCGAAAGTAACGCATTGACTGTTATTTCCCAGCAACTGAAGTATTTCGTTTTTTACTGGTTCGGCCGAAGCAATATCAGCTTTATTGGCAGTGATGATGGTGAGCGAAATACGTTTCATAGTTTAATTGGTTTATAGAGCTGTTTGCTGGTTTGTTCTCCGGTAACCAAATTAAACCGCATTTTTTTATTTAATTAAGGAAATCGGCGGCAGTGGATTTTGAATAAATGAAACGAGTTAACAAGTGGAGTATATATCTAATCTTCGGTAACTGCAATTTCTTTTTCTACAACTTCGTTCTGCCTTATTTTTACCGGTGTTCCACCAACAACAAGCGGATCAACAAGTGCGTTATCAAAACCATAACCATAAAGATAATATTCACCTTTATAACAGCCGATATTATAGTTACCAGTTGCATCCGCTTTTACTTTTGCATTGTACAAATTCGTGTCTTTTCCCGGAAATTCTTTTGCATTGAATTTAATAAATACTGTTGCGTAAGGAATGGCTTTATCGTGGTGCTTTACAACACCTTTAATTGTAGATTTTCCTCCCAACTCATTTTTTTTGCAGGAGATAAAACTAAAACCAAAGAATAAAAGGAGGAGTACTAAGTTTTTCATTTTATTTAAAATTAGGATCGGAGAACCGTTTATCGTTTAAGAATTTATAATCTGTAAGGGTATTTAAAAATGCAATGATATCCTTTTTGTCCTGAGCCGTTAGTGCAATGCTTCCCGATTGGAGCAGGGGATCAATATTAACCATGTTGGTTATTCCATTGGTGTAATGATCAAGACATTGTTCAAGGCTGGTATATCTTCCATCATGCATGTATGGCGCTGTTTTTGCAATATTTCTTAAACTCGGCGTTTTAAATTTATAAGCATCCTGAGGAAGAGTTGTAATTCTGGCGCGCCCACTGTCTTTAAGAGCGGGGTTTACAGCAAGGCCGTTATTTCTGAACTGGAAATCGGAAAACAATGGCTCTTTGTGGCAAGCATTACAATTAGCCAGAAACAAACTGTATCCTTTAGCTTCCTGCTCTGATAACTGAACATTATTTTCACCGCGTTTGTAGTAATCGTACTTACTATTATAAGAATACATTAATCCCATAAACTGCGCCATAGCCCTGAACATTCTTTGCGAGGTAACTTCATTGGTGCCGTAAGCTTTTTCAAATAAGGTTTTATATTTTTCAGAAGCCTGCAGCTTTTCAATAACCGCATTTATATTTTCAGCCATCTCAACAGTATTGGTAATAGGACCGAGAGGCTGAACCTCTATATGATTAATACCTCCATCATGCATAAAAAGCGGATGCCAGTTAAGATTAAACAAGCCTGGGGTGTTTCTTGTGCCAAATAAACTATTAACACCGTGACTGGTAGCGTGATCAGGATTTGAAAATGCGCCGAAATCCTGGTGGCAGCTTCCACATGAAATGGTATTATCTTTTGACAGCATGGTTTCATAAAACAACGAGCGGCCAAGAACGAACTTATCTTCTGAAATGGTATTTACACTGAAAGAATAAACAGGCTGCGGCCATCCGTCAGGCACAATCTCTTTAAGTTCACCGGTAGGAATTACCGGATTTATTTTTGGATCGACCTTACAGGAAATTAAAACCGCTACGAGAACTATGGATAAAAGCTTATGCATGTTATTGTATATTCTTAAAAGTAATCATATCGGCATAATTATCAGCAATCATTTTTGCAGCGGGTCCGGGTGTTGCAATGTCATAATCTGTAAAAAAGTTAATAATGGTTGGCGATTTAAAAACTTCGTTAACATTGCTTATCAGGTTAATTGTTGCTCCGGATGTATTGGTAACCCCTGCAGTTGAACTTCCAAAAGATAAATTAAAATTACGTTGCGTTTTATCAGGGCCTCCATAACCACCAATATGATAGGTGACTCCTTTTGCAAAAGATCCAGATTGAGGTGAAGTGCCTTCAACTTTAATAAAAATATATCCCGAGTTCCAGGTCCAGAACATTCCTTTGGTAGGATCTAAGGCACCTGTTTGCGCGCCGGAATTATTACGCGCGCTATCAACACCAAGCATAAAACTGATAGATTTATAAGAACCTTCGGGCACGTTGGTTAATGTTAGCACAGTTGAAGCAGCATTTGAATGATCAACCAGGTAATAACTTTCGGGTTGGGTATAAACAGAGTTATCTGTTTTTGTAAGTTTAATGTTACTGATGTAATATTTAAATGTGGTAAGCTTAAAAGTATCGCCATTAGCATTCGTGTAATTTTGCCCAAACACAAAAGGCAGGGTATCAACTTTAGCTTCAAACTTAATTTTTAAACCGCTGGATGAAGTTGACGGATTTGTAGGTTGGGTTGGTTGTACTGGCGCATCTTTTTCTTTTTTACACGAAATAAATACGAAAAATAAAACCAGTAAACTTAAGGCACTAAACTTTTTCATTTGGTTTTTTCTTAGATACTAAAGTTACAAAATAAAAGCAATAAAAAAGCCATCCTGTTAAAGGATGGCTTAGTTAAGATATTTAAAAAGTACTATGGTAAAGTGGTGCTGAATGTTTGTCCATTTACGGTAATTGTAACATTAAAGTCGCATGATCCATTTCCGTAATCAATTACACGTGTAGCACGATTTCCAGGGGTATAGCTAACAGTACCGCTTATGAAAGGATGGCGTTGAGGCTGGGTGGCGCTTGGTGTGCATGTAAAATCCCTTAACAAATCGGTTGCAACCGCTGTAAAGTTTTCGCCTTTGGCGTTGGTACCATTTGCTGTACCATTTATTTTAATTTTGGCTTTGGTCCAGTCAATTGGTAAGGATTGGCCTTTATAACAATTCACATCGGATGTGTTAACCAGTTCTTTTGTTCTGTTACAGGTCCACGCTACAGTTTGGCTATTGGCTTTAACAATTGAAATATCTGCAACAATTGACCAGGTTAGATTTGTACCAGGGTTGGTACCAGTTGGAATGTTAGTAGGAGTAGTGTTGGATACAACTTTGTTATTGATTGTTACCGCGTTTCCATCTACACTATAACCGTTTGAAGTTATTATCATTTTAAAGCCCGGGTTACGGTACCATTTTGCATTATTGGTAGATTGTGTAAAATCATACATCAATTTACCTTTACGGGTACGGCTATCTGCTCCAACACAGCCGGTTGTTCCAAAATCAACAGTATAGCTGGTAATTACTGAGCCTGTTAAGGCAGAAGTTACAGTAGCGCAACCTGCAGCAGCTAAAAACAATGATTCAGGTCCTGAACTTCTGTAAGTTGTTAAGGTTCCGCTATTTTCTGAAAGCTGACTGCCTATTGCGATAATATCATTATTTGTATTTTCAGCGAGGGCGTTGTCATTAGCTGTTTCTGTTTCTCTTTCAGGCTCTACTTCAGCCGTTTTTTCTTTTTTCCTACAAGAGGTAACGGTTAATGAGGCCGCTACAACTATTGCAAGGGTAGATAAAAATAATTTACTTGTTTTCATATTAATTTTTTTTACTGGTTTTGTATCTATGATTATAAATTTAGTAAAAGGTTTAATTGGTTTCTAAAAAATTTTGCCATTGTGTACTTTCCATCTATCTTAGACCTTACAATAATTGAATACAGAACCATACATAAGCAAACAGTATAAGCTTTCCGAAGCAAGGTCCAATGAAGTCAAAAATCTTTCTTTATTTGTTGGAAACCAGTTTTTTATGTACGCTTTGTTTAATGAGAACTTTAGTTCCGTTCTTGAAATTGGGCAAACCCAAATCAATAAAACCAGCTTTACTTTAGGGGACGTAAGCCGGAATGTGGAATTTCTCATCAACACACATCAGTTAAATAAATTAAGGTTTAAAGAAACCAATATTTGCGTGATGAATAGCAGCTTTTCCTTGATTCCTGAGGCTTATGCGGTAAACGAATCATCCAAACTCATGCTTCAGTTTTCAAGCGGGGTGGGCGAGAAGGTTAAAAACGCCTATAATGTTAAATTTAACCAGGTTAATTTTTCCTATTCGATCGAACAGGAACTTTTATTAACCCTTGAAAAAACATTTAAAAACGCCACGGTAAGGCATGCGGGCGCAGTGAGCATAAACCTTTTGTTCAGCAACAGTTCGTTAAAAAGCTGCGATTTGTTGGTTAATTATCATCCGGGCGTTTTCGAACTGGTGGCAAAACGTAATAATTCCTTGCTGTACTATAATGTTTTTAATTATGAGACAAACGAAGATGTATTGTACTATTTACTTTTTATGATGGAACAATACGATCTTAATCCGCTTACCACTAAGCTTGCTATTGCGGGGGAATTAGATGCTGATAGTGATCTTTGCAAGTCTGTAAAAAAATATATCAGGCACGTGAATTTTGCTGTTAATGATAAGTCATTCAATACTTCTTTCGGGCAATTAAAATTGCCGGATCATTATTTTTTCTCACTTACAAACCAACATCTGTGCGAATTATAGGAGGTTCCCATAGAGGAAGAATTATTAAGGTACCAAAAGGCTTACCAGTTCGCCCCACAACCGATTTTGCCAAAGAAGGTCTTTTTAATATCCTTCAGAATAAAGTAGATTTTGAAAATTTAGTAATGGCAGACCTTTTCAGTGGTACAGGACATATTTCTCTGGAGTTTGCTTCACGGGGATGCAATAACATTACCGCGGTAGATAAACATTTTAAATGCCTGGCTTTTTTAAAGAGCATTAGCACTGAATTGAATTTTAATATCAATACGGTAAAAGCAGATGTTTTTGATTTTCTGAAAAATAACAAAACAAAGTTCGATCTTATTTTTGCCGATCCTCCATACGAACTGGAGAACATCCCACAGATTCACGAGCTTGTTTTTGCACATGATCTGCTAACTGAAAATGGCATGCTCATTATTGAACATGGCCCTAAAACAAATCTTGAGGATCTTAAAGATTTTACTCAACGTAGGAAATACGGCAATGTTAACTTTTCTTTTTTTGAAAAAGGCAGTTCTGTAAAATCTTAAAATCCGGTTTATTTAGTTAACACTCAAAAAGTAATTTTGTAGTTTGTTTTTATTAGCCACTTTTTCATAGTCAAAACCTTCGACTCTGTTCAGGATAAAGGCCGGCTCACTGGAAGTTGAGTTTCAGTTTGCTTTTTAAATTTCTTTTTTACTTTTCCTTAGATGAAAAGTAAACAAAAATAAAGGCCCGTCGATCTTCCTTAGCGCTCATGATTTTTCTTGAAAGTGAAGCAAAGTAAAAAAATTTTAACCATTGATAATATCAAGCCTGTCAAAAATTTTAAACGCAAGCGCCTTTGCTGACTTTCAGACGAAAAATCAATTCACTCTTCCGCACGCTCAGCGACGGGCCGGTCAACCGAACGTAAGAGCCCAGGAAAAATTAATTCTCGCTTAACCAAGCTCGGCGAAACGCCAGCCTCACCGCTCTGAAATCTGCCGGATTTTTGGTCACAACTGCCTGTTTTTTGCAAATTCTTACTCTTATTTTTTAGAAGAAATTCTGAATAAATATGACATTCGGACTATTTGAGCGTCGACTATTTAAGAACCCCGATATCTTTACCAACCTGCTGGAAAAACTTACGCACTTGTTCCGCTGTGGCATTATCATTGGTAGCCCTTACGTATGTGTCGGTAAGCGTCATGATATTCTGATGATAAAACTTTTTCATTTCGTCAACAGTCATGTCTTTTGTCCAAAGATCAATACGCAGGGTGTTGTTTTCGTTTGCATCCCATAATGAAATCATAACGCTCTTGCACTCACTTTTTTCGCCTGAATCCGGCGCGTCCCATTCAATCTTAACGGGTAAATGATTTTCGTCAACGCTTACTTTAAATTTAATTTCGCTTGTTTTCATAGGATTAATTTAGGGCAGGGAATTATTGTTCAAGGATTTTAAATTCCACTCTTCTGTTTTGCGCATGTTCAACTTCGCTGCATGCTACGTTATTGGCGCATTTGTTTATTAACTTACTTTCGCCGTAGCCAACTGAAATTAATCTTGATTCATCAATTCCAGCCGCGGCTATATACTCACGGGCTGTTTTGGCCCTGAGTTGACTCAATTTAAGGTTATCCGCGTCGTTTCCTTTGCTATCGGTATGCGCGCTTAGTTCCAGTTTTAAATTTTTATTTGTATTAAGCACTAAAATTACTTTATCCAAAATTTCTTTTGCCTGTGGCAGAAGCTCGTATTGATTGTTATCAAAAAGAATGTTTTCGATGATTGTTTTTTTTGCCGAAGCAGTAATGCTTCTTTTATTGCTTTTTTGATCGCTGTTTACAAATTCAAGCCACGGATCATCAATCTCAATTTCTTTAAGTGTATTCATTTCTGTTGCAAGCGGCTTGTAATTGAATTTAGTTCCCTTCTCATGGGTCATAATCTTTATCATATTATCCTCAGCACTGTATACAAGAATATTATTAAACACATCCAGAATATTATTTGTGTTTTCAGCGCTCAGATAAAACCGTTTAAGGAAAGGGAGGTACTTAAACCTAAATGAACCAAAATCGTCGGTAATAGCGCTGTCAATTACCTGATAACTATCGTTGAGTAAAAGGATTTTTAGTTTGCCAATTGGGTTGTTTGTATTATCACCAAATATTTTTGCTTTTACGTTCATGCGCATTTCATCGTCGCTGATGGAAATATCATTGAACCTCTCGTTGTAATCTGAATTTACTTTGATAGATTTTCTGGCAGCAGCCAGGGTATCCAGGCTGGCAACAAGTTTATCATCCTTGTTTAAAAAATCTATTTTTTCTCCGGCTCCCACCTCTTTTGAGTCAACTCCAATAAAATAAGTGTTATCAGGTTTAATGTTTTCAAATACAAAAGTTCCAAGAATATTGGTGTTGGTTTTACGGATTACTGTATTGTGCTTGTTTGAAAGATATACTGTTTTATTGGCGAAGAATTTTTTCTGATTTTTTGATGAAAGAATAAGCTTGCCACCAATGTTGTAAGTGTATGAGTTATCTGTTAATCCTGCAACATCTCCGTCTTTAAGGCTTATTTCGCAACCGGTTGAAGTGCCTTTGGCAGTAGCTATATTTTTATTCTGGGAATTTAGAATTGTTACCTGGGCGTTATTAAGTTCATTACTTTTGGTTTCAATCTTTATTTTACCAACATCGGATGCTTTAATTCCAGTAAAGGCAAATGCCCCAAAGCGATTGGTTTTGGTTGTTTTAACAACCACTCCTTTTTTGTTGATCAGGCTGATGTTTTTTTTTGCAATCGACAATTTTAAATCATTGTTAAGGCAAGCCCTGCCGGCAATGGTTACCGGTGATTCAGTTTGTGGTTGAACGCCAGGGGTTTCAGCAACAACCTGAGTACTTTTTATTATTTTTTTCAAAAACAAATTATTATACGCGGTGTCATCAACCATTTTGGTGCTGTTGTTGTAAACAACTTTATGAAAAGGCTTTACGAATACGGTTGTATCAACATCTTCATCATTCTTGTAAAAAAAAGGCACATTTAGTTCGTACACCATTTTGTATTCGTATTTTTCAATGGGAATGTTATTGGCAACCACTTCCATAAACATTACAGGGCTTTGTTCATTCTGAAAATAAATACGGTATATCTTCCCAAAATCAAGCCTCACCATAAAATCAGAAGAATTTTTAGTGTCAAGTTTTTGTACCACATCCTGACCGTCCTTAACGAAAATACGGGTATTTGTAAGTTTTGAATTATTAATCTGGTTATGTCCAATAATGGTGATCTGCGAAAAGCACTTCATCACCAGTAACAGGCTTAATAATACCAGAGCAGACTTTTTCATAATTTGTAAAGTATAAAAATAAACTTTTCCGGCACACAACAAAAACGGACTACAGGTAGTTTTTTATAGTTTTTATCAACTCGCGGCATGTGTTCTTATTATAAGTTTTTACAGGAAGTATCAGCTTTTTAATATTTTCCAGCTTTCTTATTCCTTTCAGATACTGGGCTCCAACATCTTCCAGGTACTTATCAGATATTTCCTGTTCATAGGAACGACCTCTTTCGCGAATGTTTTTCTGAAGATTTTTGGTGGAAGTGTCAAGGTAAACGATCAGGTCCGGTCGGGGAATTTGCTGTTCAAGGGCGTAAAAATGTTTTTTAAAGAAAGTATAATCCTTGTGGCTCAGGTTTACTTTTGCAAACCATAAACATTTATAAATACTGTAATCACTTACAATAATTTTTTTATCCTGCTTAAAAGCGTCAGCAATATGCTGAAAGCGGTTAAGCAAAAAGCTGTATTCGAGCGGAAAGGCGTATTGTTGGGGATGAGAATAAAATAAGGGCAGCAGATCATTCTTTTCAAACTGTTCGGGCAAAAAGCCGGCGTTTAATTTTTTTGAAAGATCATTAGCCAGGGTTGTTTTACCGGAGCCAATATTTCCTTCAATACAGATGTAATTAGCCTGATATACAGGTTCTGCCTTAAGTTCATCGGTACATTCATCCAGCAATTGCGCAATGGTTTTTTTAAATACCGGATGAATAAACTTGGGTGCAATTTGGTTAAGGGGCAGGAGCACAAATTTTCGTAAGTGTAAACGGGGGTGTGGTACCTGTAAATCTTCACTTTCAATAATTTCAGAATTAAAAAACAGAATATCAATATCAATGGTACGGTCACTATTTTTGTTTTTGCCGCGTTTCCTGCCCAGCTGTTTCTCAATCTGCAGCATATGCTTCATCAGTTCCGGCGCGCTTGTCCGGGTTTTTATTTTGATGACCTGATTTAAAAATTTATTATTGGAAGAACTTCCCCACGCTTCCGTTTCGTATATCGTCGATTCTTTGGTTATCTTTCCGCACACCTCGCTGATCAAGGCTTTCGCGGTATTCAGATTCTGAGTACGATTCCCTAAATTTCCGCCCAAACATAAAAATACCTCGTTCATACTATCTTTTCAGCATTAATTTCTTTTGGCCTTAACTTTGTAATAAAATACAAATATATGAAACAGTTTTTTGGTGCTTTTTTTGGTTCCGTAGTTGGGTTACTCTTGGCCACAATTCTTGCGGTTTTTGTAATAATAGCCGTTGTTAAAACAAGTTTTAGCGAGGCAATAAAAGAAGAGCAGGAAACGGCCCTTGTAAAAAGCAATTCTATTCTTAAAATAAAAGTAGAAGGAGCCATTGTTGACCGTGAAGTTGAAAACCCTTTTGCTCACGTAAAAGGTCTGAAAGAACTTACGGATAAAGGTGGTTTAGGCTTAAACACCCTTCTCAGAAAAATAAAACATGCCGCTACTGACGTTAAAATCAAAGGCATTTACCTTGAAATGAAGCATCTTGAAAGCGGTTATGCAAACATTACCGAGCTTCGCGATGCATTACTCGAATTTAAAAAATCGGGTAAATTTATATACAGTTATGCCGAATACTACGGTCAGCGTGAATATTATCTTGCTTCTGCCGCCAGTAAGGTTTTTGTAAATCCGCAGGGCGCTCTTGAATTTAAAGGCTTAAACATGAGCCTGATGTTTTATCGCAATGCCCTTCAGAAACTTGGTGTAGATGTTCAGGTGTTCAGACATGGTAAATTTAAAAGCGCAGTTGAGCCGTTTTTGCTCGATAAAATGAGCGAAGCCAATCGTTTACAATCAGAAACTTTTTTGAACAGTATTTGGGGTACCATGCTGGATGGAATAAGCCAGCAGAGAAAAATTGGCAAAGATGAACTTAATAAACTGGCTGACGAACTTGCTATTAAAGATCCGGAAGATGCACTGGGCAAGCTGGTTGACGCTGTGAGTTATGAAGACGAGGTATTTACTGAAATGAAAAAGAAACTTGGTCTATCAGAAAATGATAAATTAAATTTTGTTAATGCGGATAAATACGACGGAAAAGTTAAATCAAATGTAAAGCTGCGAAACACCCAGATTGCTGTTATTTACGCGAGTGGAAGTATTTCGGGTGGCGAAGGCGGAAATGAAGAGATTGGAAGCGACCGCCTTGTTAAGGCCATAAGGGAAGCACGCCTGGACGATAAGGTAAAAGCCATTGTTCTTCGGGTAAATTCGCCTGGCGGAAGCGCTCTTGCCAGTGATGTAATCTGGCGTGAAGTAATACTGGCCAAAAAGGCAAAACCTTTTGTTGTAAGTATGGGAAATCTTGCTGCTAGCGGTGGTTATTATATCAGTTGCGCGGCCGACAGAATATTTGCCCAACCCAATACAATTACTGGTTCAATAGGAGTGTTTGGATTAATTCCTAATTTACAAAAAGCGTTTGAGGAAAAACTTGGGATAAACATTGATACGGTTAATACCAATAAGCACAGCCATGTTGGCTCTGCGTTTTTACCGGTAAGCGGAATGGAATATGATTATATACAGCAAAGCGTTGAAAAAGTTTATGGTGTGTTTACCGGCCGCGTAGCTGAAGGCAGGAATATACCGGTAGCAATGGTTGATAGCATTGGACAGGGCAGGGTATGGACCGGATCAGACGCTCTTAAAATAAAGTTAGTGGATGAACTTGGCGGCCTGGACGACGCGATTGCCTATGCAGCAAAGAAGGCAAAGGTGACTGAGTATAAACTGACAGAATTGCCAAAGCAAAAGAACCCTCTTGCAGAATTTCTTGGAGAAACTGAGGATGATATGGAAGCCCGCCTGTTAAAAAGCAAGCTGGGTATTACTTACAACTATTTCACCCATTTAAAAAATCTTGTTTCTATGAAGGGTGTTCAGGCACGTCTTCCGTTTGAAATGGTAATAGAATAAACCCTTTTTGTTGGATTTAAAGCGGGGAAAAAGTTTTGAAGTTCCACTAAAAATAAGCTATATTTAACGCTTATTCATATGTCGGATTTTCCCCTAATTAATACAGTTACACAGGAAATTGATGATCTTAACCGCGAGGCCTGGAGCATTAACCGAAAAAATGCGGTTAAATCGATTGAACTGGCTAATGAAGCGCTTTCTAAATCGATTAATGAGCATTATATAAAGGGTATTGCCCTGGCAAAGAAAACTCTCGGGGCTTGTCACATCTGGATATCAAAGAACGAAGAAGCCGCAAACTATTGCTTTGAGGCTATTGCACTTTTCCAGTCTCAAAACGACCCTGTTAACGAAGCTGAAACAAACTATTATCTCGGCGCCAACTTCTTTTACCTTTCTGATTACGATTCATCCATTAAATATTACAAGAACAGTTATGACATAAGCGCCAGGATCAATTTTGAGCCCGGAATGGCCGATGGACTTAACGGAATGGGAACTGTTTATTACACCATTGAGCAGAACGACAAAGCCCTTGAGGTTTTGGGTGAGAGTGAGCAATTGTGCTTAAAACACAATGTAAAAGAAATTCTGGTTAAGGTAAAAGATGGAATTGGCGAAACTTATTACAACCTTCAAAAGTATGATCAGGCACTAAAATATTATAATGAGTGCATCAGCTTAACCAATGAACTTAACGGTTACCAGCAAGTGCAGGCTTTTGCCCTCGATGGTTTGGGGCGTACTTATTTGGGACTTCTGCAGTTCGATAAGGCCCTGGAATGTTTTGCCAACAGTCTTCAGTTAAGGCAGGAACTCGGATTTAAATTTGGAGTTGCCACAACCCTCAATAATATTGGTAAACTTTATCTTTCACGTTCGGATAATAAAAACGCCATCAAATACCTGAAAGAGGCTTATGATTTATCAGTTCAGATTGGTTCCAAAGAAGGCGTATTTCAGTCCAGCGAACGCCTTGCCGAACTTTATGAAAAAAATGGAAACCCGGATAAAGCACTAGAATACTACAAAATATTTCATCAGGCCAAGGAAGATGTGCGCAATCATAAAAGCACCCAGCTTTCAAAAAGCCTCGAACTACAAAATAAGGTTTTACAATCCCAGGCAGAGAAAGCAATTCTGGAAGAGCGCGCGAAAGAACTCGAAAACTTTTCTGAGAGTCTTACTTTAATGAGTCAGATCGGACAGCAGATTATTTCAAGCCTTTCTGTTGAAACTATTGTGAACACAGTTTACAAAAGTGTAAATGGCTTAATGGATGCCACCGGTTTTGGAATAGGGCTGTATAAAAAAGAAAACAATAAAATCGTATTTCCGCTTTACATTGAAGGAGAAGAACGTTTTGAAAATCTTGATTATGAGCTGGATGATAATAACCGTTTAACGGTACTTTGTTATAATACCCAGAAAGAAATTGTTATTAACGATTTTCAGAATGAGATTGGGAAATTTATAAAACATTTTGCCGCGCCTAAAGCCGGAAAAACTGTAGAGTCTATTATTTACCTGCCATTGATGTATAAAGACTCTGTGCAGGGTGTAATTACCGTTCAGAGTTTTAGTAAAAATGCCTACAGCAATTATCATTTAAATATTTTCAAAAATCTTGCAACGTACACTGCAATTGCTCTTGAAAACGCAAAAATGTATGAAGAACAGGAGCAGATTGTTGAAGAGCGTACGGAAGAACTTGTAAAAAGCAAGGAGGAAATAGAACGCGCCTACCAGACTAATAAAAAGATTAATGAGATCGGACGTGAGATTACATCTAATCTGAATCTTGGTAAAATATTTAAGAAACTATACAACAGTATTAATGAAATTATGTCTGTTGAATGTTTTGGTGTGCGCATTTATAAGCCGGAGATTAATGCTGTTGAATATCGCTTTGAAATAGAGAAGGGTGAAGTATATGATGAAATCGTTACCATTCCACTTACAGATGAAGATAATTTCACGGTTTGGTGCATTCGCAACAGAAAGGACATTTTTGTTAATGACAATCTAAAAGAATACTCTAAATACGTTAAACAGATAAAAGTTGTGGGTGGCGACATGCCAAACTCACTGATGTTTACTCCAATGATGATTGGTGAAAAACTGATTGGTGTAATTACCGTACAGAGTTTTCAGTACAATGCTTACCAGCCATATCATCTGGAAATACTTAAAACGCTTGCCACTTATACCGCTACTGCCCTTGAAAATGCCTACCTCTATGAATATATGGAGGATAAAGTAAAGGAAAGAACACAAGAAGTTGTAAAGCAAAAAGAACAGATTGAGAAAACATTTGAAAACACCAGGCTTGTTAGCGAAATAGGTAAAGAAATTTCAAGCACCTTTTCAATACAGGAAATCATAAGCAAAGTTTACAATAGCGTAAATAAGCTAATGGATGCCACCATGTTTGGTATTGGTATTTACGACCGTGAAACAGGCCAAATGAATTTCAGAGGGGTAATTGAAAACGGAAGAATTCTTGACGATTACTTTTACACGCTGGAAAACACAGAGCGTCCTGCCGTATGGTGCTTTACTACTCAAAAGGATTACGTGATCAATAGCTTTACCGAAGAGTTTATTAAAAGTAAAAAAGTTACTAACATAAAAGTTCTTCAAGGTGATGCTACCGAATCTATCATCTACGTTCCTGTAACGCAGAACGAAAAGAAGATAGGCGTACTTACGGTGCAGAGTTACAAGGCAAACGCTTATAGCGATTATCACTTACAGCTTATTAAAAGTCTTGCCGTGTACGCTGCTATTGCAATTGATAACGCGTCGTTGTATACGAATCTTGAGGTGCGTGTAAAAGAAAGAACTGAAGAAATTAAAAAGAACTATGACGATACCCGTCTGTTAAGTCAGATCGCAGAGGAAATAAGTTCATCTCTTGAAGTTAGTGCTGTTATTTCAAAAGTACATGCTAATGTCAATAACCTGATGAAGGCCGACTGTTTTGGTATTGGCATGTACAACGAAAGTAATAACAGTCTTGAATTTAAAGGTTTTGTTGAGCGTGGGCAGATTTTACCCGATACCTCGCTTGTTATTACAGATTTAAACAGGCTTGCAACACAGTGTTTCGTAAATGAAACGGAAATATTCATTAACGATTTTTTTACGGAGCATCATAAATACCTGAAAGGGATTCAAAAACCTATTGCTGGTCAAAATTCTGCTTCTGTTATTTATCTTCCCCTTTATTCAAAAGAAAAATGCATTGGAGTACTTACAATTCAAAGTTTTGAGCCACATGCGTATACCGCATATAATTTAAATATTTTAAAAAACCTCGCTATCTCAATTGGGATTGCGCTTGATAATGCTTCACTGTATCAGAATCTTGAAGACAAGGTGAACGAGCGGACGAAAGAAGTTGTTAAGCAGAAAGAACAAATTGAAAAAACTTTTGAAAATACAAGACTTGTAAGCGAAATAGGCCAGGAGATATCCAGTACGTTCTCAATTGAAGAAATTATCAGTAAGGTTTACAACCGTATTAATAAACTGATGGATGCCACAATGTTTGGTATTGGAATTTATGATTCTAAAAACCAGCGCATCAATTTCAGGGGAGCTATTGAAGAAGCGAAAATTCTTGAAGACTATCATTACGAACTTAGTGATTCGGGCCGGCCAGCGGTTATCTGCTATACCAAGCAGGAGGATATCGTTATTCAGGACTTTACCGAGGAATTTATAAAAAGCAATAAGGTTAAAAAGCGAAACTCAATGCCTGGAAGAAATACTGAATCCATCATTTATCTTCCACTAACTCAGAATAACAAACGTATTGGTGTAATTACAGTTCAAAGTTATGAAGCGCACGCTTATAATGATTATCATCTTCAGTTACTAAAGAGCCTGGCTTTATACACGGCAATTGCTCTCGATAACGCTTCACTTTACACCAACATGGAGGTGATGGTAAAAGAAAGAACGGATGAGATTACAACAGCTTATGAAAACACACGTTTGTTAAGCCAGATTGCCGAAGATATCAGCGCGTCGTTATCGGTTGAAACCATTAGCGGTAAATTATATGAAAATGTAAATAAGCTGATGGACGCAACCATGTTTGGAATAGGTTTATACAATCCTGCCAACAATGATCTTGAGTTTAAAGGCTTTGTTGAGAACAATCAACTGATGGAAGATTTCTCCTATCAGGCCAATGATCCAAACCGTCTCGCTGCATACTGTTTTACAAATGAGTTGGAAATATTAATAAATGATTATTCTGTTGAATACGTAAAATATATAAAGGGAATGAAGGCTCCGGTTTCCGGCAAGGATTCAACCTCAATCGCTTATATTCCATTATACGCAAAAGGTAAAATCATTGGCGTATTCACTGTTCAGAGTTTTGAAAAGGATGCCTATTCAGAATATCAGTTTAATATTTTAAAAAATCTTGCCGTTTCAATTGGTATTGCCCTTGACAATGCAAGCCTTTATCAGAACCTGGAACAAAAAGTATTAGAACGCACTGCAGAGGTACATAAGCAAAAAGCTATTATTGAAGAAAAAAATAAAGACATAACTGATAGTATCCGCTATGCAAAAAAGATACAACAGGCTATTGCCCCAAATCTTGAAGACTTTAACAGGAATTTCAGCGACAGTTTTATTTTATATAAACCAAAAGATATAGTTTCTGGTGATTTCTACTGGTTTGAACATTTTGAAAGCAATGTAACAGTGTTTGCCGCTGCTGACTGCACAGGTCACGGTGTTCCGGGCGCGTTCATGTCTTTGATTTGCAGTGATATTATGTACAAGGTTATTAACGACCAAAAAATACATGAGCCTGCAAACGCGCTTAGAAGTATTGATGAACGTCTTGTACAACTTATCAAAAAAAGCTCTGAGGCTTCAGCTAATGACGGAATGGACATAGCTTTATGTACTTATTACAGTAAAACCAAAAAGCTCCAGTATGCTGGAGCGCACCGCCCGTTGTTGCTTGTAAGAAATAACGAAATTATTGAATACAGGCCTAACAAATATTCTATCGGTGGTCACTCTACTGATGGAAAGCATTTTGATTTGACTGAAGTGGATGTACGGCCAGGTGATTTGGTATACCTTTTAACTGATGGTTATGCCGATCAGTTTGGCGGTGATAACGGAAAAAAATTCAAGTTCAAAAACTTTAAGGAACTGGTTTTAAGTATTGCTGATAAACCAATGAATGAGCAAAAACAAATACTTGATGAAACGTTTGAAGCCTGGAGAGGTTCGCTTGAACAGATTGATGATGTTTGCGTGATTGGTGTTAAGATATAAGCAAATTTCTACTCTCTCAACCGTGTTTTAGCTCTCGTCTATCGTGAATGATCAGACCTCATTATCATCCTCTTATTTCAGGATTTGTTTTTGGAACTGAGATGCTGAATTTAGTTCGCATGACTTCGAAAAATTCCACCATTTTAAGATATGCAAATCAATCTCAAAAAGCTTACGGTATTGTAAAGTCAATTTGTGTTGAAGTACTTGTTGTTCCCTGGATGCCAAGCGTGAATGTTGTGTTAGTTGTACTTATCCAATCACCCGAATTAATGGTGTTATTACCATCGTTATCATACATAGCGTAATAATAATAAGTTCCGGGATGCATATAATTAAACGTAAAGCTAAGGTCGTTGGCAGCTAGTATAACATAACGGGACCTGTATTTAAGATTAGAGCTGTTGAACACAAAACCATTAAACAGCGGTTGGGTTGTAATTATTAAGAAAACCTTTTTGGAAGCAGCCGGTGTATAACCCGTGGCAAATGAATAAGCAGCGGTAGTGTTGCCAAGGTACGGTTGCGCGTTTTCAGGATATGGATCGGTTGAAAGAGAAAAATAAACGGCCTCAGTTTGCCCGTTAAAGGTTGATGAAAAATCTTTAGTCATTGATTTTTTTGGGAAGTTGAAATTGGAAATGGCCGCCTGAGCAGACGTGCTGTCCTGCAACTTTGCACTCCATACCATGTGCGGAGTAGAGGTAGTTTGTGTATTGTATTTATTAGTATACGATTTTATGTACAAACTATCCTGTTTAAAAATAACTTCAGTGTAAGCTCTTTTTTTTCCTTTCAAAATTTCAGAAAATCTGTAAAAGAAGTTGCTTCCAGTTTCCGAAACACTATCGGCAAGAAAATAAGAAACCCTTTTATTACCAGCGAAAGATCCGCCGTTTCTGAACGCAACTTTATATTGGTTGTTATATAAAGCAATGAAAAACGACATGTGAATGTCATTTAAAGTATCCAGTTCGTTTTTTGCGGAAATCTGATTTTCAGAAATTGGCCGAAAGTCCACAATCCATTCAGGATAACCTCCAAGTGGAGTGGTGGATGTAACAGGCCCGTTCCAGATCCCTTTTATCTTTTTTAGCACATTAAATCCATACGTATTATTAATGTCGGGGGTAGGGTTAGCAGTGTTTGTTGGCTGCTCAGGTACATCATCAGCTTTTTTGTTTTTGCAGGAGATGAGAGATACCAGAATAAGGAAGGTTAATAATAATTTGATTTTCATTTTAAACTGATGCGGTATTTAAAAACAAAGAGAAAACCTGCAACAATCAAATATAATAAAATTTGGAAAAAATTAGTCCTGAATTCCAGGCACTTTATTTCCGGTTTCCTGTATTGTGTTTTTACCTATACCTGAATAGGATTTATAAGAATATATAACAAAGGAAAACATTCCGTATACAAACACTTCTTTTATCTCAATAACAGAATGGTGTTTTTCAGAATAGTAGACTTCTTCCTTTTCTTCGTAAATATTTTTCCCTTGGTTTTTTCTTTCCTTTTTCTTGTTTTTGTTTTTTTGCTTTAGCTCTTTGAATCCTGCTTTTTTAAACTGTGTTTTAAATTGATTAAAGGCGTTTTTATCAGAAAATTGGTAAATGATGTGGTTTTCGGTAGTGTCATTTATAAAATCATAAAGCAGTACGTACGACTTAAGATCGTTATAAGTATTATTGATTACCCAGGTTCTTCTTACATAATGACTATCAGTAACAAACTCAAGGGTGTTTTTTTTCCAGCCTTTTTTTTCCAGTGTTTCAGAAAGTTTATCGGCGTTAACATGAGGGTAGGTTACAAGCTCATCAACAGTTAATATCTGGGCGTGGGAATAAAATGAACAGACTAATACCGCAAATAAAGTTAATAGATTAAAACGAATATTTATTTTACCGGAGAGAGTGCGCATTTGAAGTGAAATTACAGAATACATGTACAAGTTCTATTCCAATTTACTTAAATAAGTAAAAGCCTGATGTTAATAAGTGCAAATGATGCGGCTGCTCTTAGTAATGAAGGCGGAAAAGCTTTTTTTAATATAAAATTGGAAGTACAGTTAAATTTTTACTCCTATAACGCAAATATCATCCACCTGCTCCAGGTTGCCCTTCCATTTAAGCAATACTGCATCCAGGCTCTTTTTTTGTTCCTCCATAGATTTCTCGTGATTATCAAGGAGAAGCTGCTTCAAAGCTTTGTATTTGAATTTTTTTCCATCAGGCCCGCCAAATTGGTCTGCGTATCCATCGGAGAAGATATAAATCTGATCATTAGCAAAAAGTTCAATGGAATGATCTGTAAATGGTCTAGCGCCGCTGAATTTACCAACTGGCTGCTTGTCTGGCTTAATCTCAATGATTTCTTTGTTGCGAATGATCAAAAGGGGATTATTTGCGCCAGCCCAATGAAGGGTTTTGGTTTTAAAATTTAAAGCACATAACGAAATATCCATTCCATCTTTTACTTCTTCTTCACTTTTTTCAAATTCGCGGATAATTATTTCTCTTGCTTTATCAAGGATATGTGCGGGTTGGGTAAGCGCGAATTCACGTACGCTTCGTGATAAAGCATTGTTACATATTACACTTACCATTGCACCAGGCACTCCATGTCCTGTTGAATCTGCTGCGGCAAAAAGAATAGTGTCATTTATATTTTCTATCCAATAAAAATCACCTGCAACAATATCTTTTGGTTTATACAGGATAAAAGAATCAGGTAATAATTCTTTTACTACTGAAGCAGGAGGCAAAATAGCATTTTGAATTCGTTTTGCGTAAGTAATAGAGGAGGTTATTTCGTTGTTTTTTATAGTAATAGCTTCTTTTTGATCGTTAACAATTACTTCGTATTCGCTGTTAATGCCAATGAAATAAAAACCTATTAAAAAAGTCAGAACCAGCGCAAGGATGAACAGAATATTTGAAAAGGTGGATTTAATTTCATCTGAAATATATATTTCAGGGGAAATGATATCAAAGAGAAATTGCTGCAAAAAAAAGAAGACTGTTGTAATGAAAAGAACCAGAAAACGTTCAGCTTTTGTTTTGAATATAATAATTCCAATAAGCAAAGCAGGTATGAAAGTCACATGATTGTCTACACCACGTCCAATCAGTAATCCTGCCCCTGTAATCATAATATTACCGATGAAAAAAAGATAATAATGCGCAAACCGGAAATACCGGTAGTGATGCAAAATTAATGGGATCAGAAACAAAAAGTTCATCAGGCCAACAACTGGTAACATAGAGGTCCCATTAAAATAAATTTCAAAAGGAAGGTAGCAGAGGAAAATAACCGGTAAAAGCGCAAGCATCCGGTTAAGAAAAATTACTTCCCTGCGATCATGCACGCCTTCACCTTCTATTAAGCCAATTCGGGAAACGCGGTTCCATACTGAATTAATACGTGATTTCATGCATATCAAATATATCAATTTAGTTTTGAATGTAAACAGAGTAAGCGCCCCGCACACATATGCAAAAAAAAGCGCCATTATTTTAATGACGCTTCTTTGAAAATAAAAAAATGAAATTATTTTTTCTTACGTGCGGCTTTCTTAGGGGCAGTTTTTTTTGAGGCCGCTTTTTTAACTGTTTTCCTGGCAGCTTTTTTAGCAGCAGCTTTCTTAACTACTTTCAATTTTGGTTCTGCTGAAGCGGTAGCTTTTTTAGCAGCTTTCTTTTTTGCAGGTTTGGCTTTACCCGCTTTGAATTTTGCATTTTCAATCACCTGCTCATATTTATCTATTCCACCGATAATTTGAACAACATCGCCAAATTCAAGCTTCGAAGGTTCAGTTCCTTTTGGAATTCTGAAATTTTCTTTTCCTAAGGCAATGAATGGTCCCCAACGGCCATTCAATATTTTGAGATCAGGATTTTCATCAAACTGTTTTATCAATTTTTCAGCATCCTTTTTTCTCTTGGCAAGAATCAGTTCAATGCAACGTTCAGGGCCAACAGTATACGGATCATCTTCTTTTCCTAAACTGGTAAATACACTGTTATGCACAATGTAAGGACCAAATCTTCCAATGCCAACTTTCATTTCCTTACCTTCAAACTCGCCAACAATACGTGGCATCTTAAATAAAAGCAGAGCTTCTTCCAGCGTAATTGTTTCCATTCGCTGATCTTTGCGAAGACTTGCAAACTGTGGCTTTTCACCGGTTTCTTCGTTGGCAACTCCAATTTGAGCAAGAGGGCCGAATCTTCCAATACGAACAATAACGTCTTTTTTGCTTACAGGATCTTTTCCTAAAAGCCTTTCGCCGCTTGCGCGCTCGCTGCTATCAATTGTTTTTTCAACCGTTTTATGAAATGGTTTATAAAACTCTTTAAGCATTTTTGTCCATTCAATTTTACCATCCGCAATCTCATCAAATTCTTCCTCAACCTTCGCGGTAAAATGAAAATCTAAAATATCCGGGAAGTACTGAAGTAAAAAATCGTTTACTACCATTCCAATATCTGTAGGGAACAGCTTTGATTTTTCAGCCCCTGTATTTTCTGTTTTAACTTCTTTATTTATGCTGCTACCATTAAAGCTCAGCATGGTGTAATTTCTTGGAGTGCCTTCCTTATCAGTTTTCTCAACATAATTACGTTTCTGAACAGTGCTAATGGTAGGAGCATAAGTACTTGGACGGCCAATTCCAAGCTCTTCAAGTTTCTTCACAAGGCTGGCCTCGGTATATCTTGGCGGGTGATGTGTGAAGCGTTGAGTAGCTGTAATTTCTTTCAGGTTTAGTTTGTCACCTTCCTTCATTGGAGGCAACATTGATGAACTTTCTTCATCGGTTTCCTCATCGGTACTTTCAATATATACTTTTAAAAAACCATCAAACTTTAAAACTTCTCCTTGAGCAACAAAAACTTCAGAAGCAGAGCTGATACCAATTTTTGCTGTTGTTTTTTCAAGTTCTGCATCCGCCATCTGGCTTGCTATGGTGCGTTTCCAGATCAGTTCATAAAGACGCTGCTCGTTACGTTCTCCGTCAACTTCCTGGTTTTGGATATAAGTGGGGCGAATGGCTTCGTGAGCTTCCTGAGCACCTTTACTCTTGGTTTTATATTGACGGGGCTGATAATATTTTGATCCGTAATTTCCAGTGATTGCTTCCTTTGCCTGATTCATGGCGGTTTCAGAAAGGTTCACTGAATCGGTACGCATATAGGTGATCTTTCCGGCTTCATATAGTCGCTGAGCAACCATCATTGTTTGGGCGACACTAAAACCTAATTTGCGGGCAGCTTCCTGTTGTAAAGTGGAAGTTGTGAAAGGAGCGGCAGGAGAGCGCTTTGCAGGTTTGGTTTCAAGGCTCTTTATATTATATATAGCGCCTTTGCATTTTTCTAAAAATGCCTGTGCTTCCTGTTCTGTTTTAAAGCGGTTATCAAGTTCCGCCTTTAATATTGCTTTCTCTACATAAAATAATGCGGAAACTTTAAAAGCCGAGGTTGCCTGAAAATTCTGAATTTCCCTCTCGCGCTCAACAATTAAACGAACAGCTACTGATTGTACACGTCCTGCAGATAAGCTTGGACGAACTTTACGCCATAATATAGGCGACAATTCAAAACCAACCAAACGATCAAGGATGCGGCGCGCCTGCTGGGCATTCACTAAATTAATATCTATTTCCCGGGGGTTTTTTATCGCCTTTTCTATTGCGGGTTTGGTTATCTCATGAAAAACAATGCGTTTGGTTCTTTTCTTATCAAGCCCAAGTGTTTCAAATAAATGCCAGCTTATGGCCTCTCCCTCGCGGTCCTCATCGGATGCAAGCCATACCATTTCAGCATTTTTACTAAGTTTTCTAAGTTCTGCTATTACCTTTTCCTTGTCGGGCTGAACTTCGTAAGTGGGGGTAAAATTCTTTTCAATATCAACGCCATAGCCCTTTTTAACAAGATCACGCACGTGGCCAAAACTGGACTTTACCGTAAAATCTTTACCTAAAAATCCTTCAATTGTTTTTGCTTTTGCGGGTGACTCAACTATAACAAGGTTTTTACTCATAATATGAATTCAATTATTTATAGGTCAAAATTCAAAAGAAAACCCCTGAATCTGATCAAAATCTATTTTCTAAAAGCTGCAAAGAAAAATAAATAATATTACAAGTTCCAAATTAATGGCTAAATGGTTCTTAAATTTCGATAAAAGGCCTGTTTTATGTTAAAAAACTGTCAATTTGGCATTATTTTAAGTACTTTTGCTGGTTCAAAATGAATAATTCAGAAAATAAAGTAATAGATGAAAGCATCCAGGGCCAACCTTTAATGATGGATTCTGAAAAAAAGGGCGGAAAAAAGCTTTTTTTGGAAAGTTATGGGTGCCAGATGAATTTTAGTGACAGTGAAATTGTTGCTTCCATTTTAATGGAACAAGGTTTTACAACAACCCAGAATTTTGAAGAGGCAGATGTAATTTTTGTAAATACCTGTGCTATTCGTGAGGGTGCTGAATCAAAAGTTCGTAATCGCTTAAATGATTTTAAAAGGGTTAAAGCTAAAAATCCTAAGGCCCTGGTTGGTGTTTTAGGTTGCATGGCTGAGCGTTTAAAGACTCAGTTTCTTGAACAGGAAAAATTAGTTGATATTGTTGTTGGTCCTGATGCGTACCGCGATCTGCCTAATTTAATTGAACATGCTGAAGATGGACATAAAGCAATTAATGTAATATTAAGTAAGGAAGAAACTTATGCGGATTTAACACCGATACGTTTGGGCACCAATGGAGTTACGGCTTTTATAAGTATTACCAGGGGCTGCGATAATATGTGCAGCTTTTGTGTAGTACCGTTTACAAGAGGCCGCGAAAGAAGCCGTGACCCTGAAACCATAGTTAATGAAGCAAGAGAATTATTTGAGCAAGGGTACAGGGAAGTTACATTATTAGGTCAGAATGTTGACAGCTATTTATGGGCAGGCGGAGGCTTAAAGAAGGAAATTCTTACAGATGAACAAAGGGCTAACTCCGTTAATTTTGCCCAGTTACTTGAAAAAGTAGCGTTAATTCATCCCGATTTAAGAGTTCGTTTTTCAACTTCGCATCCTAAGGATATGACGGATGAAGTGTTTTACACAATGGCTAAATATGAGAATATCTGCAAATACATTCATCTTCCTGTGCAAAGCGGAAACAGCCGGGTGCTCGAAATGATGAACCGCGGTTATTCCCGTGAATGGTATCTTGAAAGAATGGCGGCGATAAGAAGGATTATTCCTGATTGTGGTATCAGTACAGATATTATTACAGGCTTTTGCAGCGAAACTGAAGAAGAACACCAGGAAACATTAAGCCTGATGGAAGCCGTTCAATATGATTTTGCTTATATGTTCATGTATAGCGAACGCCCGAAAACATTAGCAGAAAGAAAATATAAAGACGATGTTCCTGAAGAAATTAAAAAGAGAAGATTAACTGAGGTTGTGGATCTTCAGCGAAAGCATAGTGGCATTCGAACAGAATCAGGCGTTGGAAAAATTCATCGTGTTCTTGTTGAAGGTACTTCGAAAAAAAGCGATGATATGCTGATGGGACGTAACTCACAAAATACAGTTTGCGTGTTTCCTAAAGAAAACTTTAAGAAAGGCGATTACGTGAATGTATTGGCAACAGAATGTACCAGCAGTACTTTGATAGGGCACTCGGTTTAGAGGCAGGATGCGGACCGATAAATTTGTGTTTTTGAAGTATTGCAAAAGAAAATTTAAAATTTCTAAGAAACAATAATAAATAAAAGTAAGTCCTGGCCCCTGTTGTCATGGTTCTTGCTTTACAAAACAATATGAATATACAAGACTTAAAACAAAAATATGGGATCATTGGAAACAACCCTATGCTTGAACGTGCAATTGATATTGCCAGGCAGGTTGCACCAACCGATCTTAACGTTGTTATTAATGGTGAAAGCGGAACCGGTAAAGAGGTATTTCCGCAGATCATTCATCAGAACAGCTCAAGAAAGCACGGTCCGTATATTGCCGTTAACTGCGGTGCAATACCTGAAGGCACAATAGACAGCGAATTATTCGGTCATGAAAAAGGATCATTTACGGGCGCCAGCGAAGCTCGTAAAGGTTATTTTGAAGTTGCCAATGGAGGTACAATATTTCTTGATGAAGTAGGAGAGCTGCCTTTGGCAACACAAGCAAGACTATTGCGTGTTCTTGAAACAGGCGAATACATTCGTGTTGGTAGCAGCAAGGTACAGAAAACAGATGTGCGTGTGGTTGCAGCAACCAATATTAATTTTTATCAGGCGCTTGAAAAAGAAAAATTCAGAGCTGATCTTTATTACCGCTTAAACACAGTTCCTATTTATTTACCACCTCTTCGCGAAAGGAAAGAAGATATTCATTTATTATTCAGAAAATTTTCGAATGATTTTGCCGCCAAGTATAAAATGCCTGTTGTGCGCTTAACAGCAGATGCAGAGCAGGTTCTGGTAAATTATTTCTGGCCGGGAAATATCCGTCAGTTAAAAAATATTGCTGAACAGATTTCGATTATTGAAAAGAACAGGGAAATTAATTCTGAGATACTTCTTAAATATTTACCACAATACTCTTCAAGTAATGTTCCTTCGGTAATTCATAACGATGGTTCTCCTTTTAGTGCCAACGATCGTGAGCTTTTGTTTAAAGTAGTAAGGGAAATGAAAGGGGAGCTAAACGATCTTAAAAAAGTAGTTTACGATTTGATTTCCGCTGGTTCTAAAATTGGTATGGCAACTCATGATGATGTTAAAATTATTAACCGTTTGTATAACAAAGGGGAAATTATTGACGAAACGTCGCCGTTAAAGATTCATCCTGCAATACATGGGGGCGCGGGTGAAACTCAAACAATTGAAGTGGAAGAAACTTTGTCACTACAGGATAAAGAAATTGACATGATAAAAAGGGCTCTTAAAAAGCATAAAGGCAAAAGAAAATACGCGGCGAAAGAGCTTGGCATAAGCGAAAGAACCTTGTACAGAAAAATAAATGAATACCATATCGAAGAATAAGCTTGAGGTTTAAGCGCCAAATATTTTATTTTCTGTTTATCTTTTCATTCCTGTTTGTTGGAGCCGGCAATAAGCAGAAAATAGATTCCTTGCTTGGCATTATTAATTCAAATGTGGCCGATTCAGTAAAATCCAATGCTTATCTGTTGTTATCGCACGAGGAAATGTTAAGTAATCCACGACAGGCTTTAGTGCATGTAAATAAATCCATTTCCACTTTTTCCTTAAAAGAATTTCCTTATCGCAGGTATATAAGAAAAGCCAGTATTTTTAGAATACTTGGGCAGGTTGATTCAAGCATTCATTATTGCAATCTTATATTAAATAAGGCCACGCATGAAAAGTCGCCATTCTGGATTAGTGAATCCTACGGAGAGTTTGGGTTAATAAGCATCTCTCAAAATAATTTTAACAAGGCTATTGAATATTTCAATAAACAATTAACTACAGTAAAGAAATATAAGATTAAAGTACCGTATTCAGGAGTTTATAACAATATTGGAATTGCATATGGCAATAAGGGTGATTGGGATATGGCTTTTGAATATTTCAGCCGTTCGTTAAAATATGATCTTGCTAATAACCGTGTTCAGGATTTGGGTAATGATTATAATAATTTGGGAATAGTTTATCTGGTGAATCAAAAACCGGATTCAGCCAGCAAATATTTTTTGAAAAGCCTTGAATACCGTTACAAACAAAATGATATACTGGGTATTGGCGGTTCATTAAACAATCTGGCGCTTCTTGAAAAGGATCGTGATAATTATCCAAAGGCTCTTCAATATGCAGATTCTTCGCTGAATTTAGCCGAACGTTATGGCTTTAAAAAACTACAAGTGGAAGTTTATGACACCTATGATCAGGTGTATTCCCAAATGGGAGATTATAAAAAGGCTTATCAATATCTGAGAAAAAAAAATCAACTGAATTCGTTGTTTGAAAAGGAAGAATTCAGTAACAAAATTCAACAATTGGAATCAGATATTCAGCTTGAGCAAAAACAATCTCAGATTTTGGAAAAAGATCTGGCACTAACAAAGTCTGAAAAACAAAAGCAAAAGCAACTAAGTATTATTATTCTGGCAGCCGTATTGTTAATAGCTCTCAGCTTTTTTCTTTTTACATTTTTAAAGAATAATAAAATTCTTAAGGAAAGAAATTCAATTATCTCAAAACAAAAACATCTGCTTGAGCAAAAACATAAGGATATTACAGACAGTATCAATTACGCTCAAAAAATTCAAAGCGCTTTAATCATCAGCGAAGAAAAATTAAATGCCAGGGGTAATAATTCTTTTGTGATTTTTAAACCCCGCGATGTTGTGAGCGGCGATTTTTACTGGTTTTCTGAGCATAAGGGGTATAAGATTATTGCTTTGGCTGATTGCACAGGACATGGAGTTCCGGGAGCTTTTATGAGCATGATAGGAATAACATTACTTAACCAAATTGTAAACGAAAAAGGAGTAATTTCACCTGCCATGATTTTAAATAATCTCAGAAAAGAAATTATTCAGGCCCTAAGTGCCGACGCGTCAGATAAACGCGATGGAATGGATATAGCGGTTATAGCTTTTAACGAACATGAACTTTTGTATGCTGGCGCCAATTCTCCTGTTCTTTTGGTTAATAATAATGAAATTACAGAGCTAAAACCAAACAAACAACCTGTTGGTAATTATGAAAAACAGGAAGATTTTTCGGAACAACGACTAAGCATAACCAAAGATTTAAAAGTATATTTATTTTCTGATGGAGTTGTTGATCAGTTTGGCGGGCCGCATGGAAAAAAGCTTAAAGTAAAACTATTTAAACAATGGCTCTCTGATACTTCTTCGTTGGCAATGAAAGAACAGAAGACCAGGTTGGAGTTAAACATTGACAACTGGAGAGCCGGATTTGATCAAACCGACGATATTTCTTTAATTGGTATTAAATTAGGATAATTGAGAGCAGGGATAAAATATTTAGTTATAATACTTGTAGTGCTTGTTGGTTCCTGCAAACCACGCATCTCGTTGAGTGGCGCTACTATTCCGCCTGAAGCAAAAACAATTTCGGTTGGATTTTTTACCAATAACACAACACTGGGAGCGCCAAGTTTATCGCAACGTTTTACTGAAAAATTACGCGATGTGGTTTCGCAACAAACCAGTTTAGCCTTGGTTAAACAAGCTGGTGATTTGCAGTTTGAAGGATACATTTCTGATTATAACGTGGCCCCGGTAGCTATTCAAAGTACCGATCAGGCAGGACTAAACCGGTTAACAATAAGTGTACAGGTAAAATATTCCAATAAATTTGATGTTGCAAAAAGCTTTGAACAAACTTTTACAAGATTTGCTGATTTTAAAAGCAGTGAAAATATTGCCGCAAGAGAAGCTGATCTTGTATCGGAAATTTACAGGCAGTTAACCGAAGATATTTTTAACAGGGCATTTAATAACTGGTAAAATGCAATCACAGGAGCTTATAAAATATATTCAAAATCCGCAATTGCTCAGTAAGGAGTCGATACCAGAGTTGCAAAAACTGGTAAATGATTTTCCTTATTTCCAGGCGGCGCATTTATTATTAAGCCTGGCTTCTAAAAAATGGAATCCTTCGGTTTATCAGCAAACGCTTAAAAAAACCGCAATTATTGCAACCAATCGCAGTCATCTTTACAAACTCATTCACGAACTTGAAAACTATAAGGAGCCGGAAGTTTCGATTACCAAAGAGATTGAACCGGTAACCAAGGAAGTAGTTAGAGATAGTGCTAAAGAAGAGCTCGATATTTTAAAAGCAGCGGAAATAGGGGTAGAAGCGCAGAAAAATGAACAGGAAACTACAAATGAAAAATCGGAAATTAAAAAAGAAGATATTGGTGCAGGGAAAAAGAAGGAAATTTCTGTTGAAGAACAAATAGAACAGGAAGTTGAAAAAGCCATAGTTACCGCTTTTGTTGAGAAGGAAATTTTAAAAACGAACGAAGTATTTAAAATAGAAGAAAAGCCTGAACCTGAAAGTTTTGCAGACTGGCTTCAGTTTTTGAAAAAGAATAACGGACAACCTTACGCTGAAATTGAAGAAGAGGTTAATAAAGAAAAAATAAAAACCGCTGAAAAGGTTCGCGAAAAAGCCATTGCTAAGGAAAAGGATGCAAAGCAAAGCAAGGAAAAAAAGAAAGCGATTATTGATAAAATAATTGAAACAAACCCTGGAATCATCAGGCAAAAGGAAGAGCAGAAGTTCTTTAAATCGGATTACAAAGCCAAGGAAAGTCTTGTTGAGAACGAACATCTTGTAACTGAGACACTTGCGAAGATATACGCTCTTCAGGGTAATATTGGCAAGGCAATAAGGGCTTATGAAATATTAAGTTTGAAATTTCCACAAAAAAGTGCTTACTTTGCATCCCTGATTCAAAAATTAAAAAGTAACCAATAAAAAGATATAGAATATGATTTTCTCTGTGTTAATGATCATTGTGTGCGTGCTTCTGATAGCTGTAGTATTAGTTCAAAATTCAAAAGGCGGTGGAATTCAAAGCCAGTATGGTGCTGCAACCCAAATCATGGGTGTAAAAAGAGGTACCGAGTTTATTGAAAAAGCTACATGGGGTCTTGCTATCGTAATGATTGCTTTAAGTGTCTTAATGGCACCAAAAAGCAGCATGACAGCAACTACCAGTGATGAAGAAGCAGGTTCAATTGCCAAGAAAAAAGCTGCAAGCGCAGTATCAGCTCCGGCTCCACAGCAACAACAGCCAGCTGCTCCGGCTAATCCACAACCTGGAAAATAAGCGATTAAATATCGCTTAATAAAATAGTTTCCTTTTTTCTTACTCCTTTTTCAGTTTTTTCAAGAGTAATACATTCTGTAACAGGATCGTGTTCAAAAAACAAAACCCAGTTATTATCTACTGCTTCGTTAAGAATGGTTTGTTTTTCTTTTAATGTTTCTAAAGGACGTACGTCGTAACCCATTACATAAGGAATTGGAAGATGGCCAACACTTGGTATCAAATCCGCCATATAAGCCACAGTAGTATTTTTGTATTTAATAATTGGCAGCATCATAGATTCTGTATGTCCGTTCACTTCTTTAAATGTAAGGCCGGGAATAAGCTCAGTCCCTTCTCCAATAAATTTTAATTGTCCGCTTTCCTGTATTGGTAAAATATTTTCCTTTAAAAAACTTGCCTTTTCACGAGGGTTAGGTTGAATTGCCCACTGCCAGTGTTTTTCGTTGCTGTAATAAGTAGCATTCTTAAAAGCTGGTTCTAATTTTGTGCGATCGTTATTGTATTTTATGCTTCCGCCACAATGGTCAAAATGCAAATGGGTTAATACAACATCAGTAATATCATCAAAACCGTATCCATGTTTTTTAAGTGATTTTTCAAGCGTATCATTTCCATGCAAATAATAATACCCAAAAAATTTCTGATCCTGTTTATCGCCCATTCCGTTATCTACCAAAATAAGCCTGTTGCCTTCTTCAATCAACAGACATCTTAGCGCCCAGCTGCACATATTGTTTTCGTCTGACGGGTTAACCTTATTCCATATTGATTTAGGAACCACGCCGAACATGGCACCTCCATCCAATTTAAAATGACCTGAATTTACTGTGTATAGTTTCATATTTAATTTATTTCGTTAATAATAGATTGAGCAATTTTTTTTGACGATGTTTCCAATTCTCTGTCAAAACTGTGAAGGTAATTTTGCACGAAGTATTTTCTCCTTTGCCCCGTTGATTTAAAATCATATTGGTACAAAACATTTTCAGTTAATGTTCCCTGCTTAAGAACATTCATTGAATTATCTCTTATTAAATACCGTACCCTAATATCTCCCTTTTTATTAAACATCTCGTTTTTAGTGAAAGAAAGAGTTAATGAGTTTACAACAAGCTGAAAAAAAACAAAATGATTTGTATAACGATGACTAATTGTTGCAGGAATATCATTAATCCAGATTTCAATGGTCTTTCCGTTTAATTTGTCGGGATTATTTTCCTGAGCAATCAGCGCATTAAGTTCATTAACTATAACACTGGCAAATATTCTTGGATTGATTTTGCATTGAATCATTTCGTCAGAATATGTATATATAATAAGTGGTACAGTAAAAAAACGATTGTACCTACTTTTACAATAACCATTTATCCATGGCAAACTATCGGAATGTACTATAATGTTGTGAGCAGTAGTTGGTATTTTTAAACTTTTAGTAGCGTAATGTTCGGACACGATTCTGTCCATTTTACCTGTAAGCATGCATGACTGGCCAATAATTAAAATAAACGCCAATGTCAAAAGCCTAAAGAAAATCATACGCAAATAAACTCATTTTATTACAAACAAAAAACCCGCATTAGCTGCGGGTTTTAAAATTAAACTTAAAAAATATTACTTTGAGATTATTGCCTTTTTAACGAGTTTTTCTTTTCCGTTGCTAATTTCAACAAAATAAACCCCGTTGGCTTTACTGCTAAGGTCAATATTAAATACATTATTGGTAACATTGCCAAAATCTTCTGAAGAAATAAGCTGACCAATATAATTGTAAACTTTAATATTTACTTTTTCTTCTTTAGGAAGAGTAAATATTATGTTGAACAATCCATTACTTGGGTTAGGCATTAGCATTACATTTGAAGCGAACTGTGATTGTTCAGCAACTCCTACAATTGGCCTGCAGGTAATTTGCGGGAATATTGCCAGTTGTACTTTAGCGCTTCTGCCATACCTTAGTGTACGCCAGTTGTTATTAAACTGGAACACCCAGCTGCTGGAGTCGTTTGTGGTATTTGTTTTTGTATTCGAGTAAATCCATATTGAATCGGTAGGAGAAGAGAATGGGGTTTCAACAGCGGCAAAAAAGCCGGTTGCAGGAATTATGGCCGGTGCGGCAAAATTAAATTTATGCACAATAACATCAGATGCAGGGAATATATAGGTTGGATTTCCGGCAAAGGTCACCTGATCCGTTGGTGTAATAGCCGCAATTTTACCAAGGCTGTCTGAAATTACAGTTATCTGATTGGTAGGGCCCGTTCCGGCAGAACCACTATATACTTTACAGTATATCTGGGTGGCCTGAGTGGTAGATGTAGATTTGGTTCCAAGTTTATTAAATAATACAATCATACTGTTAACCTGCGGTTGTGGCGTATCGCTATAGGTTGATGGTGGATAGAATTGCGCGAATTCTTTATCCTTAAAACAGTTTGTTCCGGTGAGATAGCCTGTCCAACCGCTCTGACAGCCTAAAACCATAGTATTTGTAGGCGCCAGATAAGTAGTAAGGGTATCAGTATTTTTTATGATTCTTAAGGTATCAAGACAAACTGCAGGTTTCGGACAGGTTCCAACGTTATTAATTACCATTGATGCGCTTGAAGTACCAGCGGTGTTAGTAGCTGTTACATATAGCGTGTAGTTGCCTGGTGCTGTAAATGTAATAGCCGGGCTTGCTACGTTTGGCCCCGGATTAAACGATGCTGATGGGGATGCAGACCAAACAAAGGTTGGAGTGGGGCCACCAGTAGAAACGTTGTTTGGCGTAAACGGCTGACCCACACAAGGATTTCCTGAAACATCAAACGCGGCTGTTGGCGGACTTGGTGGAGGCGGAGCGGCTGTTGAACATAAGCCGTGAGTTCCTAACTGATTTCTGAATGTACCCTGGCTCATTGCAGTTTGAACTCTTGTTTTTTGATCAAGGGTAAACATATACATACATGGATCATCAGTATAATCCATAAAATTCATAGTCATCTCCCCGTTTGGACTTTGTCCCGTACCACAGCGGTTAACAAATGCGGGATGTGTGGGACATCCAAAATTGGATTGTTTTGCCCATGGAGTATCATTACAAAAGTCAGTTAAACAGTTGCCATCGCCCCAAACGTGGCGTAAACCAAGCCAGTGGCCAAGCTCATGAGTTGTTGTTCTTCCTTTATGATAAGGGGCCGAACCCGCGGCGCTACCAATACTTCCAAAGTAATTATGTCCCATTACAACTCCATCGGTTGTAGCAGTGCCTCCACCAGAAACACCCGGAAGTGATGTTCCTGCAGGAAATGTAGCATACCCCAGCAAGCCACTCTGAAGTTTACAAACCCACATGTTACAGTACTTTGTTGGATCCCAGATAGTGGCTGGCTTAATTGTGTTATTTATCTGTGTAGTGGTAAATCCACTACCGGGAACCGAAGTAATTCCAGGAATTGTTGTAGCAGGAACACGATCTATACCCGGTTCAGCCATTACTGCATTTGAAGGGTCTTTTGTTGCAAGACAAAAACTCACCTGGCAATCTGCAACCAATGACGAAAAAACAGAAGGCGCGTTACCTACATTAAATCCAATGCCTTTAAAATCATCATTAATAATGTTAATCTGGTCAACAACCTGTGCCTGTGAAATATTATCACCTGCACCCACAGCACCACCAGAGTGGATAACATGCACAACAACCGGTATAACATAATTAGGCATGGCTACTTTTGCTGTCTTATAGTAGGCTCTTACCTTTTCAACTTCGTTGTTAAACCATTCATCCCACTTCTGGTCTGGAATAGGAGTAGCACAGGTTCTTATAACCTGTGGATTTTGCGCGGTCATTAAAATTCCGCTTAATAAGAAAAGACAAAAAAATTGTAATTTTCTATTCATGAGATTTAGATTTCAATTTTTAAATATATTTAAAAACCTAACCACTGCAAATAATTTCACTCATCGGAAATTACCGTTTAAAAAGTTTTAGAAAGCCCAAAAAGGGTACATCCGATAAAACTAAATTTTAGATTTAACTTAAAATGAGATTTTATTAAGCCGTGCGAATTTTAAAAGCAAATTTTTATTGCCGGTATTTTCAAATCCTATTAATGCTTTTGTTTCTGGCCAGGCACCTTCAAGAGATAATATAGTGCCCCTGCCAAACTTTTCATGTTCCACCTGATCTCCTGTTTGAAGAGTTTTATTGGCAGCCAGGTCAACCTGCGCGGAAGCAGATCCAATGCTTCTAGAGTTTAGGTTTATTAGTTTTTTTGCCGGGGGATTAAAACTAACATTGCTCTTACCTGACTTAAAGTTGATTTCTTTTTTTGGAGCGTCGTTATATTCGCCCCTGAACTTGTCAAAAAAGTTATCTGAAAATGTACTTGATTGTGGCTCTTCCGGAAATTCAACATATTGATCATCTATTTCATCAATAAAACGGCTTGGCTCACAATAAATAATATTTCCATAGCGGTAACGGGTTGTTGCATAACTCAGCGTTGCCTGCTTTTCGGCCCGGGTAACAGCCACATAAAACAATCTGCGTTCTTCTTCCAGGTCGCTTCGGCTATTTAACGACAGTTGTGAGGGAAATAAATTTTCTTCCAGTCCTACTACAAATACGTATTTAAATTCAAGTCCTTTTGCCGCATGCACGGTCATAAGGCTTACCTTGTCGGCATTCCTTTCTTCGTCATCTTCCTTATCTACATCAGTAAGAAGTGTAATTTCCTGCATGAACTCATCCAGGGTTTTTATTTTATTATCGGGTTTATCGGAAGTAAAAAGATCTCCGCTTTCATTTACGAATGTAGATTTAATTACATCGTTAAGTTCTTCTTCCTGCGGGGTACGTTGTTGTTCAACAAAATCCTTAATACCATTCAGTAATTCCTGAATGTTCTCATAACGGCTCACACCTTCGGGAGTTTTGTCAGAGTACAATTCACGAACTACACCGCTGTGAACTGCAATATGATTACCCAGTTCAAAAGCGTCTTTATAAGGAAGCATTAAGGAATAAGACTTTATCTGAGCCACAAAATCGGCAATTTTTGAACTGATACCCGTGTTTATTCCAAGGTTAAAATCTTTAAGGTGACTGATAACGGTAAACATGCTAATGTCATGTTCGGCTGCAGCTACCGAAATTTTGTCTACCGTTGCCTGGCCTATTCCGCGGGCAGGGTAATTAATTATGCGGCGCAGGCTTTCGTCATCGTTGTTATTAATGGATAAACGAAAATACGCAAGAACATCTTTAATTTCTTTGCGCTGATAGAAACTGATTCCTCCATATATTTTATAAGGGATATTAAGTCTTCTCAGAGCCTCCTCAAAAGAACGTGACTGCGCGTTGGTGCGATATAGAATTGCAAAATCGCTGTTCATGAGTTGATTCTGCATGCGGGTTTCAAAAATCTGATTGGCTATTTTTTGTCCCTCTTCGTTATCAGTATTGGCGCGCAAAACTTTTATCTTCTGACCTTCTTCGTTATCGGTAAATACCGTTTTTTTGAATTGATCTTTATTGTTGGAAATGATTTGGTTTGCCGCATTTACAATAGTTTTTGTGCTGCGGTAATTTTGCTCCAGTTTGTAAGTCCTCAGATCCGGATAATCTTTCTCAAAATTTAAAATATTCTGAATGTTAGCCCCGCGAAATCCATAAATACTTTGCGCGTCATCACCCACAACACAAATGTTTTGAAAGCGGGCAGCCAGTTGTTTAATAATAACATACTGGGAAAAATTTGTATCCTGGTACTCATCCACCAGAATATATCTGAATTTATTCTGATACTTTAAAAGAACATCCGGAAAATCGCGCAGTAAAACATTTGTTTGAAACAACAGATCATCAAAATCCATTGCTCCTGCTTTAAAATTACGTTTCTGATATTCTAAAAATATTTTCCCGAGCAAAGGTTTTCTGCTGCTGCTGTCTTCCTGCTGGGTTATGGGATTATTAGCATACTGATGCGCGGAAATTAACTTGTTTTTTGCATCGCTGATGCGGTTAAGCACAAGCGATGGTTTGTATATCTTATCGTCTAAATTGAATTGTTTTAAGATTTCTTTTATAACACTTTTGCTGTCATCGGTATCATAAATAGTGAAGTTATTCGGATACCCAATTTTATTAGCTTCAATACGAAGTATTTTCGCGAATATACTGTGGAATGTACCCATCCATAAATTCTTTGCTTCACGTTGACCAACAATTTTTGCAATCCTGTCTTTCATTTCACGGGCTGCTTTATTGGTAAATGTCAGAGCAAGAATATTGAATGCGTCAGTGCCTTTTTCCATTATGTGCGCGATCCTGTATGTAAGCACACGTGTTTTACCTGAGCCGGCTCCGGCAATAATCATAACAGGACCTTCAGTAGCCTCTGCTGCCGCTCGTTGCGCGTTGTTTAATTCATCTAAATAATGGCTCATTTTAAGTATACAAAGGTGATAACTTTTTACGTTAAAATAATCACAATATTTTTAAATTTTGAACAAAATAAAACCTCTCAAAAGTGTTAACTATGATTTTTGAAATAATAAAATTCACTGAAATCTTTACTCACCAACATGATGACTTTAATAACTATATTCTGCCGCCGCTCATTAAGGCTATTTTTAACATAATCATTAGCTAATTTTATAGTTCATGAAGAAACTAGCAGCTCTTTTATTTTCAGTTCTGTCTCTGACTATAATTGCACAAGCACCAACTTGTCCCAATAACCAGATATATATACATAGTGGTTCAAATATTTACTCTCAAACAGTGCCATTACCAGGTGCTGCCGGACTCGTAATGGGTGGTTTACCGGGAGGTTCGGGGGGGCTGGCTGTTGGGCCAAACCTTGGTTTTCCTGCACCAAATCCAACATACTGGACTTGCTCAGGTGGAACTTACTGGTACTATAATGGAACAGGTTGGACTAACACAGGACACAGTACAGGTAACGGCGCAGCAGTGAATATTGGATGTGGCGGAGGGTTTATATATAACCTTGTTGGTGGTACTGGTCAGATTTATGTTTATAACGGAACAGGCCCCGGAACTTTACTAACAACTATTGCGGGCTTTAGCGGAGGCGGACCATATGATGTTGTGTGTGACGCTGCGGGCAATTTCTTTATTCTTAAAAACACAGCGCCTCAGTCATTATCAATGTACGGCCCAAACGGTGTTCTCAAATGCAGCTGGAGTCATGCAAATAATCCAACCAGCAGCGCGGGAGGAGGATTTGCCATCGTTGGTAATACAGTTTATTATCATAATGGAAGTTTTCATGCAGGCAATATTATTCCAGGAAATTCAACAATAACATTTTCAAATCAGGCATCCATACAAAGTCCCAGCGATTTTGCCAGTTGTCCTATTCCGGTTCCAACAGGAACAGTACTTGCTCCAAACGGAGGCACATTAAGTTGCAGTATAACGCAATTAAATTTAGTGGCTCAGATAATTCCTGCGGGTATTGCATTTTCGGGATCAGCGGTGCCTTCTTCATCGCTCGCTTCCTGTAATTATACATGGAGTGGCCCGGGCATTATAGCAGGTCAGGGAACGGCAACCATTACCGTTAATCAGCCGGGTGTATACAGTTATACAACTTGTGCTGGCAGCGGTTGTCCTTCGTATTCAATTTCAGCGTCCTATACAGTTGTGGGGCAAGGGTCGGTAATAACTCCGGTAATAACAGCGCCCGCATGTTTAACGACAACCGGCCAGATTTCTGTAGTTCCAAATACTTCAACAAACACAATAACCTGGTCAGGCCCTGGTATTACAAGCGGGCAGGGCACAGCAACAATTGGAATTAACGCGGCGGGTATATATTCTGTTTCAATTACTAATACCGTTAACGCGTGTGCCGGAACCGGAACTGTTATGGTAAACCAAACACCTACCGTAAATATTAGTTTAACCGGCAGCACGCTTTGTTCACAAGGATTTAACGGTTCGCCAAATTCAATAACGGTTACGGCAACTGGTGCGAGCAGCTACACGTGGTCATCAAGTGCCGCATTAAATTTCACAGCAGGTGCTACTGGTGGCCCTTTCACAGTGCCATCTTTTGGCAATCCTCCTCCGGGATCATATACATTAGGTGTTGTAGGTTCTAACGGAACGTGTTCAAATTCTGCTGTTGCCTCATTAACGGTAATTCCAAATCCAACTATAAGTGTAACCAGTGGAAGCATTTGTCAGGGAAATAGTTTTACAATATCAGTAATTGACGCTAATACATTTAGTTGGGTGCCATCCGGAAGTCTTAATACTTCTACCGGCAGCACTGTAATTGCTAATCCACAAACCACAACAGTATATTCAGTTGTAGGAAGCAGCTTTGGTTGTAACAGCAGCACGGCTAATTCAACAATTACAGTTATTCCTAATCCATCGGTTACAATTACACCTGCCACTCCTACAATTTGCGCGGGAAGTTCAATAAATCTTACCGCAGGAGGTGGTGCAACCAACTTTACCTGGACACCTTCTACTGGGTTATCAGCAACAACAGGGGCAAACGTAACTGCCAACCCATCGGCAACTCAAACCTATACGGTAATTGGCAGCTTAAATACCTGTACAAATACCGGAGTGATTACAGTTTCGGTAATTCCTGTTCCAAGTTTAGTAACAACTGTAAATAACAGCACTTTTTGTGCCGGTTACTCTGCAAACATTACTGTTAATGGTGCTACATCATACACGTGGAGTCCTTCTGCCGGTTTAAATACTACTACAGGTAACTTTGGAATTGCCACTCCTTCGGTTAGTACAACTTATACTATTACAGGTTATAATGGAACCTGCAACGGAATGGCTACTGTTCCTATATATGTGGTTCCTCAGCCTCAATTGGTTATTACATCTCCAAGTCCTTACATATGCAGCGGTGGCGCCACTCAAATTACAGCAACGGGCGCTCAAAGTTTCAGTTGGAGTCCGGCAACAGGTTTATCATCAACTATTGGAAATGTGGTTAATGCTTCGCCTCTGGTTTCTACAAATTATACTGTTATTGCAAGCAATAGCATGGGAACGGTTACATGTTCTGAACTTCAATCCTATTCAGTGGTTGTAATCCCTAACGCGCAGGCTAATCTTCCTTCTGAAGTAACAATATGTGTTGGAGATAAAAAAGGAATAACCGCAAGCGGTGGAAGCACTTACACGTGGTCTCCTTCATTTGGATTAAACGTTACTTCAGGAGCGGCTGTTGTGGCTTCACCTTCAGTATCTACTATTTACACGGTGTTTTCTTCCTATAATGGAAACTGCGGTACAACCGGTACAGTACTGGTTAACGTAAACCCGCTTCCAACAGTTTACGCCGGAAGGGATACTACCTTTAATCTGGATGATTATAAATCTATTAAAGCCATTGGAACAGGCACTCTTACCTGGATAGATGGTGAGGAAATCTGGTGTAAAGTATGCCCGGAAACGCAATTATTTGCAACAAGAAGCGGCTGTTACAAGGTTCAGGCCGAAAATGAATTTGGATGCAAGGCAACAGATGACATTTGCATAGCCATTACCAATGAATTTGGCGTATATATACCAAATGTAATTACTCCTAATGGAGATGGGGTTAACGATATATTCTATGTGTATGGATACAGTATTACCGATGTTCACATGTCAATTTTTAACCGTTGGGGAGAAAAGTTGTTTTCATCTTCTGATCAAACTGTTGGGTGGCCAGGAACATTTAAAGGAGTTGATTGTCAGAATGGGGTTTATGTTTACAAAGTGGATTATAAGGGACTGGACGGTAAGATCCACCATAAAACCGGCCATGTAACTATCAATAGATAGCTGTACTGTTTGTGTGTTAGCGCGGGTGTTGTTACCCGCGCTTTTTTTATTTAGTCTCCCTCAAATACTCTGAATGTTTGATTTGTAAAGAGTTTGTTTTAAAAAAGCAAGGGTAAGAATTTGCCAAAAATAATCAGCTGTGACCGAAAACCCGATATATTTTGGAGCGGTGGACAGGTGTTTCGCCGAGCTTGTTTGGGCGAGAATTAATTTTTCCTCAGCTCTTATGTGCAGTGGGCTGGCCCGTCGCTGAGCGTGTGGAGGGGTGAATTGATTTTTTGTATTGAAAGTCAGCAAAGGCGCTTGCGTTTAAAATTTTTGACAAGCTTGATATTACCAATGGTCAAAAATTTTTTACTTTGCTTCACTTTCAAGAAAAATCAAGAGCGTTGAGGAAGATCGACGGGCCTTGATTTTTGTTTACTTTTCATCTAAGGAAAAGTAAAAAAGAAAATAAAAGAAAATTTGAGGTTCAACTATTTATCAAAATTTAACCAGACTATTCTGTTAAAAATATTATTTTTGCGCAACTGACCATCTTTAAAAATATAATCATCCTGTTTTTTGCAGTCATTTTTTTATCCTCATGCGATAAATTCAATAAACTGCTTAAAAGCACTGATTATGAACTTAAGCTTGCCAAGGCTAAAGAATATTTTGATAAGGAACAATTCATTAAATCATCGCAACTTTACGAAGAGCTGATACCTGTTGTTAAAGGCACAGATAAAGCTGAGGAGGTATATTATTATTACACCTGGAGTGAATATTACTTAGGTGATTATTTACTGTCTCAATATCATTTTAAAAATTTTACCCGTCAGTTTCCGGCCAGTAAACACGCTGAAGAATGCTATTACATGAACGCGTATTGTTATTTCCTTACTTCGGCCAATTTTAAGCTGGACCAAACCAGTACAAAAAACGCAATCAAAGAATATCAATCTTTTATTGATGCGTACCCTGAAAGTGCGAGAATAGACAGCTGCAACCAAACCATTGATCGCTTAAGAAGCAAGCTGGAGAGGAAAGATTATGAAATAACAAGGCAGTATTTTAAGCTGGATGACTGGAAAGCCGCAATTGTTTCAACAAAGAACTTTATTAAGGATTATCCTTCAAGCGAGTATAACGAGGAAATGTTTCTGATGCTTATAGATTCTTATTATTTATTGGCTATAAACAGCATTCCTTCCAAGAAGGTGGAGCGACTGGACGGGGCTATAGAAAATTATGTAAAATTTGTAGATTTATACCCTAAAAGTTCGTATCTTAGCCGCGCAGAATCAATTTATACGAGCTGTAAACGTTTAAAAGAAAAAGTAAATTAAGATGGATTTTAAAAAAACAAACGCTGACCAAAGTATTGCAACACGCGATATCCGTAAGTTTGACGGTCCTACCGGTAATATTTATGAGGCTATTGCTATTATGAGCAAACGTGCTAACCAGATCAGTTCTGAAATAAAAGAAGAATTATCGGGCAAGTTACAGGAATTCAGCAGTCATACTGATAACCTTGAAGAGGTATTCGAAAACAGGGAACAGATTGAAATTTCAAAACATTACGAAAAACTTCCAAAACCTTCATTAATTTCCATCCAGGAATTTATTGAAGATAAAATCTACTATCGTAACCCAGGCAAAAGTGCTGAGTAATCGATAAACAAAATTCTTAAAGGGCAGTAAGCATTAGCTTTACTGCCTTTTTGTTTTTAAAATGCTTCAAAACAAAAAAATATTACTTGGCGTTACCGGAGGAATAGCAGCCTACAAATGCGCTCATCTGGTGCGTTTGCTTGTAAAAGAGGGTGCGGAAGTAAAAGTGGTTATGACGAAAAACGCCTGCAATTTTGTTACCCCGCAAACCCTTTCAGTACTGAGTAAGAATGAGGTTACCCTCGATTTTTTTGATGCTTCCTACAATTGGAACAACCACGTACATCTTGCGGAATGGGCCGATTTGTTTTTAATAGCTCCGCTTACCGCGAATACGCTTGCAAAAATGGCCTCCGGTATTTGCGATAACGTTTTACTTGCCACGTACCTTTCGGCTAAAAGTAAAACAATAGTTGCGCCTGCCATGGATCTTGACATGTATAAGCATCCTACTACCGGGCAGAATCTTGATAAATTGATTTCTTATGGCAACTTAATAATTCCTGCTGAAAGTGGAGAACTTGCCAGTGGCCTAACTGGCGAAGGAAGGATGGCCGAGCCTGAAAATATTTTACGTTTCATTAAAGAATATCTTTCAAAAGAATTACCGCTTACCGGAAAAAAAGTTCTCGTAAACGCGGGCCCTACCTATGAAGCAATTGATCCTGTGCGTTTTATTGGCAACCGCAGTTCAGGAAAAATGGGAATTGCCATCGCTGAAAGTTTTTACCGGGCAGGCGCGCAGGTAACACTGGTTCTTGGTCCCAGCCATTTATCACCTTCAGTTAAGGGAATTAATGTTATAAGGGTTGAAAGCTCTGATGAAATGTATGATGCCTGCATAAAAGAATTTGCAAATTCTGAAATAGCGGTTTGTTCCGCTGCTGTAGCCGATTACAAGCCTAAAGAGCAAAGCAAAATAAAGATCAAGAAAAAGGATGAAGGTCTTAGTCTCGATCTTATTAAAACAAAAGATATTTTAAGTGAAATGGGCAAACTCAAAAAGAAACAGTGCTTGATTGGTTTTGCCCTTGAAACTAATAACGTGGAAGATTACGCCCGCGAAAAGCTGAAAAATAAAAATCTGGATTTTATTGTAGCAAACTCCGCAGCAGAAGAGGGGAGCGGGTTTGGCACAGACACAAATAAAGTTACAATCATTGACAAACACAATAAAATAACTAATTTTGAGTTAAAGAGCAAGCAGGAAGCTGCTAATGATATTGTTAACTATACACTCGGTTTTATAAAATGAGAAAAGGCTTTTTAATATTTTTCCTGGCACTTATGGTTCCTTTTATTGCTTTGTCTCAGGAGCTAAACTGCCAGGTGTCTATTAACACCAGCCAGATTCAGGGTACGGCCGAAAAGCAGATTTTTGATCAACTGCAAAAGTCCATTTTTGAATTCATGAATAACACAAAATGGACAAAAGATGTTTTTACTACTCAAGAAAGAATTGATTGTTCAATATTGATTGTTATTAATCAGAAATTAAATACTGATGAATACCAGGCATCCATTCAGGTGCAAAGCAGGCGTCCTGTATATAAAAGCTCTTATTATACGCCGCTTTTCAACTACCAGGATGAGAATTTTCAGTTTAAATTCCAGCAGTTTACAACACTTGACTTTAACCTCAACTCCTTTCAAAACAATCTAACATCTGTTCTTGCATTTTACGCATACGTTATTCTTGCAGTTGATTACGATTCATTCTCCCCGTTAGGAGGAACAGAGTATTGGCAGAAAGCGCAAACCATAGTTAACAACGCGCAAACCGCTGAAGAAAAAGGCTGGAAGAGTAATGAAGGAAATAAGAACAGGTACTGGCTCATCGAAAACACATTACAGCCGGTATTTCAGGGTTTAAGAGATTGTTTATACCAGTATTCGATTAACGGACTTGATATTATGTACGAAAAAGTTGATGAGGGCCGTGCCAATATTTTAAAATCACTTGACCTTTTAAAACCGGTTTACAATGCACGTCCGGCTTCATTTAATATGCAGTTATTCTTTAACGCGAAAGCCGATGAGCTGATTAACATTTTTAAAGGAGGCCTGCCTGAGGAAAAAACCAGGGTTACTGAAACCCTTATGCAGGTAGATCCTGCCAATACTACAAAATATCTTAAAATACAGGGCTAGTATAGCGCTGATCTATTAATTTACTATCTTTAATTTCAAATTTAATCACTACACAATGAAAAAATCTGTATTAACATTATCTCTGATAGCTTTATTTGCTGTTTCAGCAAATGCTCAAACTAAAGCAAAAACAACTTCAAAACAGGAACCAACTTCTGCAACTATTGTAAATGATGACGGTACAACTTCGCCTGCTTCAACTGAAAAAAAACAGGAAGCTGCTCCTGAAAAGAAACAGGATGCTCCGGTTAAAAAAAGCGGAACACGTATGGCAATAAATGAAAAAGGATCTGCAACAGGACCTAAAAAATCATCCAGGTCAGAAAATAAAAAGGAAGAAACCAATACTGGCCAGCCAGCAGGAACCGGTAAAAAAGATTAATAAAGACTATTAAAACAAAAAACCTCTGATTTCTCAGAGGTTTTTTTTATGATTTCTTTCTTTGATTAAGCTCGTCCCTTATTTTTGAGGCCATTTCATATTGTTCTTCATCCAGCGCTGTTTGAAGCATATTTTTAAGCTCCTCGGTACTCTTATCTTTATAAACATCGCCACTGCTCATTGTGGTTTGAAGTTCTTCTGCGGGTTCTTTTTGAGCAGGCTCAGCTTCACTGGTTATGGCGTTAGTATCATCATCCAAAACAATGCCAGCGCTCTTTAAAATAAACTCATAGGTAAATATCGGGCAGTTAAATCTAACCGCAAGGGCAATGGCATCGCTTGTGCGTGCGTCAATTTCAACATCCCGGGTTCCATCGTTGCAAACAAGCTTGGCGTAAAAAATCCCTTCTACAAGGTTATAAATTAAAACTTCGGTTACCTTAACATCAAAAGTTTCTGCAAAAGCCTTAAAAAGGTCGTGGGTAAGTGGCCGGCTCGGGCTCATTTTCTCAAGCTCAATAGCTATTGCCTGAGCTTCGAAACCTCCGATAATAATAGGTAATCTTCTTGTACCTGCACTTTCACCTAAAACCAATGCGTATGCTCCGCTTTGTGTCTGGCTGTATGATAATCCAACAATTTCTAACCGAACCTTCTTCATTTAAAATCTAATTCTAATTTAAGAAAAAAACGGTTAATTCTGATGCGCTTTGAACTTTTTTACCGCTTCCGTAAGTTTCGGAAGAATGGTAAACGCGTCACCAACAATACCGTAATCTGCTGATTTAAAGAAGGGGGCTTCTTTATCGTTATTAATAACTACAATTGTTTTACTTCCGTTAACACCAGCAAGGTGCTGAATAGCGCCTGAGATACCAACTGCAATGTATAAGTTCGGACGAATGGCAATACCGGTTTGTCCAACGTGTTCGTGGTGTGGCCTCCAGTGCATATCAGCCACAGGGCGAGAGCAGGCTGTGGTTGCGCCTAATGCCTGTGCAAGATCTTCAACAAGCTTCCAGTTTTCAGGTCCCTTTAATCCTCGGCCTGCACTTACTACAAGCTCAGCTTCTGGTAATGGCACCATTCCGCCAACATTGGTAGATTTGGTTTCTTTAATTTTAATTCGTGATTTAACTGCTGAAAGATCAACAACAAAATCTGTAACTGTAGCTTTGTTTTCGCCCAGCTTAACAGGAAAACTGTTTGGCAGCAACGAAATTACTTTTACATCACTGTCAATGCTATAGGTAGCAGTAGCTTTGCCTGAAAACACATTCTTTTTAACTTCAAGAGAGTTACCGTTTACTTTTGGATATTCAACCGCGCCCGCAACTAAACCTGCTTTTAACTTAGCAGCTAAACGTGGAGCAACAGCTTTTCCAACAACGTCAAAAGCAAAAATAATCACTTTTGCATTCGCAGCTTTAGCAGCCTGTTCAAGCGCCGCGCTGGTAAGCATGTTGTCAGCATTTAATAAATCATTCTTTACAGATAAAATTTTATTAGCGCCAGCTTTTCCAATTTCTTCCAGTTGCGATGCATCTGCATTGTTTGCAAAAGCGGTAACAGTGGTACCGAGAAGTTCGGCAATTTTTGCGGCGTAGTTAACTGTTTCCAGTGAGGATTTTTTTACCCTGCCTTTATTTATTTCAGTATAAACGAGAACTGACATAATTCAAAATATTTTTATTGATACAATGTTTAATTAAATAACCTTGGCTTCTGTGTGTAAAAGGTTTACAAGCTCTTCAACATTATCTTCCGAAATCATTTTAACCGAAGTGCGTCCCGGATTTAATGAATAGGATTTAATTGAAGTTAATGCTACAGTTGAAGTAGGAGGTATTACCTGCAATGGTTTTGTGCGTGCAGCCATAATACCACGCATGTTCGGAATTCTTTGTTCCGCCATGCCTTTTGCGCAACTGATTACCAGTGGCAATTCACATTCAACAACCTGCGACCCGCCATCAATTTCATTTTCCGCGGTAACAACATTACCCGAAAGATCAAGTTTTGTTGCAAGCGAAATAAACGGAAGATCAAGAATTCCGGCAATCATTGCGCCAACCGAAGATCCGTTATAATTGATAGTTTCTTTTCCAACTAAAATAAGGTCATATCCATTAGCTTTGGCATAATTGGCAATTTGTTCAGAAACAAAGTAAGCGTCATGACTGTCAGCATCAATTCTCACGGCGTCATCAGCTCCAAGTGCAAATCCTTTACGGATAGTAGCTTCACTATCGGCCAATCCCACGTGTATAAGGGTTACTTTTTCAGCCAGATTTGCTTCTTTTAATTCAAGGGCGCGTACCAGCGCGTACCACTCATCGTATGGATTGATTACAAATGTTACTCCTGCACTGTTGAATTTAGTATCACCTTCGGTGAACTGAATTTTTGTAGTTGTATCGGGTACATTACTTATTGCAACTAAAATCTTCATGTTTTTTTATTAGGTGTGCAAAAATAGCAAAATTATTGAGCGGCGGAATTGATTTTTCGATAAAAATATTTCCCCGCAGCCCGGCTAAAAGCTTAATAAAAAAACGAGCCTGAACCGGCTTTAAAAAAGGTGATTAAAATCACTTAAAGTGATACTTCAACATTGCGTTCTTCAATCATTTTTTTAAGGTTGATTAAAGCATAACGCATGCGGCCAAGGGCGGTATTTATTGAAACGTTTGTAAATTCTGCAATCTCTTTAAAACTCATATCGTAATAAATGCGCATTAAAACAACCTCGCGCTGATCGGGCGGAAGTTCATTTATCAGATTCCGCATGTTGCGTTTAAACTTGCTAACTTCCTGACCGGTACTGGAAATATCTTCTTCAGAAGCAATCATGTTAAATACGCTAACTTCCTCTCCGTCTTCATTCACATAAACCGGAACAGGAGGCATTCTTTTAGCCTTCCTGTAATGATCGATAATAAGATTACGCGCTATACGTAAAACCCACGGTAAAAACTTGCCTTCTTCGCTATACTGCCCGCGTTTTAGGGTTTGAATAACCTTAAAAAAAGTTTCCTGGAAGATGTCCTCGGAAAGGGGACGGTCTTTAAGAATTACTATAATGGATGAAAATATGCGTGATTTATGACGCTTTAAAAGAATTGCCAGAGATTCCTCGTTACCGCCCATATAGAGTTGAACCAACTCGTTATCGTTTAATGAATGAATAGACATGTTTTTTACTGCTTTTAAATGTTTTCGGGATGCAAGTAAATGTCTATTCTATGGGCAAAAGGTTTTAAATGATTTAATACAAATATAGTTTTTTTAACTATTATGCTAAAATTCAAATGTTAAAATTCAGCCTCCTTTGAGTGAAGGACTGCAATTATTGAGTAAATAAAAGGGGTTTTTGAAAAAAGGAAATAAAAAAAGGGCAAGCTACTTCCATCGCACCGCTCAACCGTCTACCCTTGCTCCGTTCCCAGCCTGGGGGATTCGACAGGAGCTGGTCGTGGAAGACTTGCCCGCTGCAAAATTAAGAATAATTTTTGTTTATCAATAAAATTAGTAAAATTTGTAGGCTTCCATTGCGTTTATTTACCTAACATCATGGAATAGAGCCTTTATATGAATCTATCAATTGTAATCCCATTATTTGACGAACAGGAATCATTACCCGAATTGCACGACTGGATTGTTAAAGTAATGGATCAGAACAATTATTCCTACGAAATTATTTTTATCGACGACGGCAGTAAGGATAATTCCTGGCAGGTAATTGAATCGCTTGCCGCAAAAAACAAAAACGTAAAGGCAATTAAGTTCCGCCGGAATTACGGTAAATCTCCGGCATTGCACGTTGGCTTTGAAGCTGCAAAAGGCGATGTTGTTATTACCATGGATGCCGACCTGCAGGACAGTCCTGACGAGATTCCCGAGCTTTACAATATGATTGTAAAAGATGGCTACGACCTTGTGAGCGGCTGGAAAAAAAGACGTTACGATAACGCCATTACCAAAAATTTACCTTCTAAATTATATAACTGGACCAACCGTAAAATAAGCGGAATTAAACTGCACGATATGAACTGCGGTTTAAAATCTTACCGAAACAAAGTAGTTAAGAGCATTGAAGTTTATGGCGAGATGCACCGCTTTATTCCTGTAATGGCAAAGGCCGCAGGCTTTTCAAAAATAGGGGAGAAGGTAGTAGTACACCGCGCGCGTAAATATGGTACAAGCAAATTTGGATGGAACCGTTTCATAAATGGATTTTTGGATTTGCTTACCATTACTTTTATTTCAAGGTTCGGAAAAAAACCAATGCACTTTTTTGGTTTAGTAGGAACGTTGTTGTTTTTACTCGGTTTTGGTTTCGCGTTTTATTTAGGAGTGTATAAACTGTATAATGTATTTACGCATCATCCATCACGCTTGCTAACACAGCGCCCTTCATTTTTCATTTCGCTTACCTGCATGATTATTGGAAGCATGATGTTTTTAGCAGGATTTATTGGAGAATTGGTTCTCCGCAACAGCCCTGTTAGAAACGTATATCTTACCGACGAAAAACTGAACATTGATTAATGAACAAAGACGGCAAAAAGCGTCCGCCAAGAACGCCGCTTTCACCAGAGGAAGTTGCCGAGCTTGTATTGCTAAAAAAAATAAGAGAGCGTAAAAAACTTGAAAAGTTTAAAAGCACTTCAGGTTATAAAATAGCCAACATTTTTAATATTGCCTGCTTTTTTATTTACCTCGAAATGATTGCCTGTTTTTTTGGCCCCTGCCATTACGAAACGCATTACAACAAAAAAGTAATTGTTGAATATGGCGAGGCGAGAAACAAAAAACAGGAACGGATTATTTCAGGTATTAAACTGGTTGGAGTGGATAACAAACAATATGCATTTGTAGTAAACGATTTTATAAAAATTCCTGAAAAGTATTCGCCTTTTGAAGTGGGGAGGGATTTTTTATTGCAGAAAGAAATTAAGGGAACATTGCCTACTTCTGATGATTTATACCACTTGGAGAAAGCAAGTCCTATTATCTTCCTGTCGTTTTTAGTTGGAGTATTTTCGCTCATCATTTTCTTTTTTGACCTTAATCAAAACCCTTATTCCTTAAGAGCGATAACCATCATAAACGCGCTAACGGTATTTTCGTTTGTGATGATATAGTTGAGGGCTAGGGGATTTCCTTTTCTTATAACTACATTTCAACAGGGCTTATTACAGCAATAAATTCTTTTAATTTTGTTAGAAAGCTTGTTTTAGCATTGTTTAATTGTAAGCATTTGTTTAGGCAGTCATTGATAAGTTAGGTGTAAGGGCGGCGGACATTCTCCTAGGACAAAAAATATTTCGGTGGACAAATCAAAATTCATATTATTAATCTTCCTTCTGACAGTTTGCAGACTTTCTTCGCAAAACGTTGCAGACACCATAAATAAAATAGCCATCGACTGCAAAGGCTTGAACCTTCCTAACGACAAGCTCTACTCATTCCTTAAAGACTTTAAATTTATTTGTGTCGGCGAAATGCACGGGACAAAAGAGCCTGCCGAGTTTTTAGTTTATCTCGCTAAGCTTTTCATTGACAAAAAGAAAAAAGTAATGGTTGGAATTGAAATACCAAAAAATGCAATGACGCAGTTTATCGAAAGACAAGACAGCGTTGGACTAACCCAGACAAGCTTTTTCTCTTCTAAAGGAGGTGACGGACGAAATAGCGAGGCATGGTTTAAAGCAATAAATGAGTGCAACAAACTTAAAGTTTCATTCTGTTTTTTTGATGGGTATCCCGACAACTTTAAATACGATAACATACTTGAATGCTATAAAACAGACACGAACTGCGTAATTCTTACTTTGACCGGTAATGTTCATAATAAACTTCTCCCATACAACGACAACAAGACAATGGGTTGTTATTTAAAAGAGCGCTTTGGTAATAAAGTACTTGCTATAAATCACATTTACAATGAAGGAACTATGTATAATTTAACCTCGGATGGCCTAAATATTCGCAGTTTTACACCAACAAATAATGCTTTTGCAACTTCGACCAATTATTCAAATTACTTTATTCTTAACATTTTTAATAATACAAACGGTTACTCGGGTTATTACTATACAAAACTCGTGACAGCTTCACTTCCATTTAAAAAATAGCCACATACAGACCTTATGCGGCTTTTGCCGGTCATCGTTCAATTCAAGTACAAGCGGTCGACTTATCAGTCAGACTTGCTTTCACACTACCCGGATCAAATTTCCAGCGGAAATTCGACTAGGTCGCTTTCATTCTTAACTTTATAAAATAATAAACACAGAAGGAAACAAAATTAAACTGTATGAACCAAACTAAGTATGGTAAAACAAAGAACGCGGAAAACAAATAATCACTGAAGAAAAGAACAACACCTGAAATAGTGCAATGCCTGCACCTGCCTGTAAACCGTTAGTATAAGTAGCCGGGCAGAATGGCCAAATAATTTATTTGCACAAACAATTATTTTTCCTATTTTTATTGGTTTATGACAAAAATTTCTTCGGAGAAAATAAACTATATTAAACTCACAGAAACTTTTTTAGCCATAATAGCTATCCGACAAGTAGGTATCCTCGAAATCAGATTTAAAAAAGAACAGTATGAAGTTGGCCTTGAAGAACAAAAGGCCATTGAAGAAGCAGTTTTAAGTTTAACTAACTACGGACGGGAATCTTTTCATATCCTGGTTGTTCCAGGGCGTTATGGTTCTATAAATAAGGAGGCGCGCGAAAGAGAAATGTTTAAATCTCCAGCGTATGAAAACCAAAAATCAATGGCAATTGTAGTTCATAGTTTGTCTCAAAGAATTCTTGCAAAGGCCTTTTTCCTTCTTAAATCTCAAAAACCAAATTATCCGTACGGTTACTTTGAATCAGAAAAGGAAGCTGTTAAATGGTTGAAACAGCTGCAAGCAGAAAAAAGATAAAAATCCGCCAAATTTGTGACTCATTATAAAACAAAAAAGGCCGTCTTTTCAGACAGCCTTTAAATTTTTATCCTATCGGAGGCGTTTGATCTTCCACTTTTGGAGTATCGTCGTTTTTATCAAATGGCCGTTTTCCAAAAATTTCTTCAAGGTCTTCCTTAAAAATCACCTCTTTATCAAGAAGCTTATTAGCAAGAAGCGTCAATTTATCTTTATTAGTTGTAAGAATCTGTTTGGTTTTAGCGTAAGCTATATCAATCATCTTCTTCACCTCTTCATCTATTGTTTTTGCTGTGCTTTCGCTATAAGGTTTTCCAAAAGAAAATTCACTTTGTCCGGTACTGTCATAATAACTTATGTTTCCAACTTTTTCGTTCAATCCGTAATATACAACAGAAGCATAGGCCTGCTTGGTTATCTTTTCAAGATCGCTTAAAGCCCCGGTACTTATTCTGCCGAATACAATTTCTTCTGCAGCGCGTCCACCTAAAGCAGCGCACATTTCATCCATAATCTGTTCAGTTGTGGTTATCTGACGCTCTTCAGGCAAATACCAAGCTGCACCTAACGAACGGCCGCGTGGCACTATGGTAACCTTAACCAGCGGGCTTGCATGTTCAAGCATCCAGCTCACAGTTGCGTGCCCTGCTTCATGAAATGCTATCACACGTTTCTCATCTTTTGTAATAATCTTGTCCTTCTTTTCAAGACCTGCAATTATACGGTCAACCGCATCAAGGAAATCCTGTTTAGTCACCATTTTCTTATTTGAACGTGCAGCAATCAAAGCAGCTTCGTTACAAATATTGGCAATATCCGCACCGCTGAAACCCGGAGTTTGTTTTGCAAGAAAATCAATATTAACCGATTCGTCAATTTTAATTTTCTTTAAATGCACTTTAAAAATTGCTTTACGCTCATTCAGGTCAGGCATGTCAACATAAATCTGTCTGTCGAAACGCCCGGCACGCATTAAAGCTCGGTCAAGTATATCGGCGCGGTTAGTAGCAGCAAGAATAATAACCCCGCTGTTAGTTCCAAAACCGTCCATTTCAGTTAATAACTGATTCAATGTATTTTCACGTTCATCATTGGCTCCGGCGCTTGCGCTTTTACCACGTGCGCGTCCAATGGCGTCAATCTCGTCAATAAAAATAATACAAGGTGCCTTTTCTTTTGCCTGACGGAACAAATCGCGTACACGACTTGCACCAACGCCTACAAACATTTCTACGAAATCAGATCCGCTTAATGAGAAGAAAGGAACTTTAGCTTCACCGGCAACAGCTTTAGCAAGCAAAGTTTTACCGGTACCCGGAGGGCCAACCAACAGCGCGCCTTTCGGAATTTTAGCACCGAGGTCAGTATATTTTTTCGGGTTCTTCAGAAAGTCAACAATCTCCATAATCTCCAGCTTTGCACCATCAAGGCCGGCAACATCGTTAAAAGTAATGTTTACGTTTGTATCCTTGTCAAACAGCTGAGCGCGTGATTTTCCAATATTAAATATCTGGCCGGGGCCACCGCCTGATCCGCCGCCCATGCGACGCATCATAACTATCCAAAGAACAACCATAATAAGAATTGGAAGTATCCATGGCAGTTGATCGCTAACCCAGTTTGTTTCCTCTACGCTGCGCGCAAAAACTTGTTTATCTTTTGGTATCCCCGCATCAGTTTGCACCTTCTCCATACTTTGAAGAAAGTTATCTACCGATGGAACAGTAGTTGTAAAATGCGGGCCTCGGTAATTTCTGTCAGGGAAAAGGGCTTTACCATCTTTCCCTTTATAGCGGTTTGCTTTTGCAATAGTATCCGGATTGATGTAAATGCGGGCGCTTGTTTTGTTTACGATTGCAACGTCAACCACATCGCCATGCGCAAGCATTTCATAAAATTTTCCGGGAGTTATTTCAATTAAACGTGAACTGAAGTTGTTCCCGTAAAAAACAATAAATAATAAAACAGCGATTACAACGCCGTATATCCAGTAAAAATTATTTCCGCTGTTTTTGTTGCCAGACGAGGAGCCTTGCCTTCCAAACTTTTCTCTCATCCGCTCGAACTGCCTCTTTCTCTCTTCTTCCTGCGAAGACTGATCGTTGGTTGCTTTATCCTGTGTTGGTTCTGTATTATGTTCTTGACTCATTTTTTTGGTTCGTATCTCTTAATTAATCGTTAATAAGGGTAATTTCCGCATCACCCCAAAGTGCTTCAAGATTATAATGGTCCCGTACTTCGCGAAGAAAAACGTGTGCCACAATATTTATATAATCTATCAAAATCCATTCGCCGTTCTGGTGTCCTTCGCTATGATATGCTTTTTCAGAAGTAAGCTTGTAAACCGTTTCTTCAACACTGTCTGCAATCGATCCTACGTGGGTTCTGCTATCTGCATCACAAATCACAAAATAATCACAAACGCGGGTCTCAATATCTCTAAGGTCCATGATCATGATGTTCTTGGCCTTTTTCTCCTTCATTCCTTCAACAATCGCGTCGAGAAGGGTAGAAGTTTGTTCGTGACTGGAGCTTTTTTTTGGTCGCTTTGTTTTTTTCTTTTTTTCTGAGTTCGCTATCAGATTGGCCGCCCTAATCTCTCTTTCTTTATCGCTTATTGGTTTTTTTTTGGAAACTTTCTTTGCAGTTTTTTTTGCCGCTGGTTTTTTAATTTTTTTTGCGGCCGATTTTTTAACCGGTTTTTTGGCCATAGATGAGACTTTGTTGCTTAGCTTATAATATTTTTTCTTAGGTTTACACTAAACAACAAATTTAATCTTTTTGCCTTAATGGAAACACTTTTTATTGGTACTAATGTCATTTTTTTACCCGAAGTTGATAGTACCAATTCTTATGCCATTAACCTGTTAAAGAACGTTAACCTTCCTGAAGGTACAATAGTCCATACCAATAATCAAACAAGCGGAAGAGGGCAAAGAGGCAATGTGTGGAATACGCTTCCAGGTAGTAATCTAACGGTTTCACTCATTTTAAAGCCTTCATTTCTCAGCATAAAAAATCAGTTTGTTTTGTATCAGATTGCTGCACTTGCGTGTTATGACGTAATGGCTGAAATGTTGGATAGTAGCCAATTTGACATAAAAATAAAATGGCCTAATGACATAATGATCGATAATAAAAAGATCGCAGGAATTCTTATTGAAAACGTGGTGATGAACAACACGATTAGTTATAGCGTAGTGGGAATTGGAATAAATATAAAACAGGGCGAGTTCGACCTAAAAATTAATGCCACATCGCTTGAGCTTCTTAATCACAAAAATTATGAAGTTCAATCAATACTTAAAAAGCTGTGCTATTACTTCGAAAAATATTATCTCCTTTTAAAAAACAATAAGCTCGAAACCATCAACCAAAAATACCTTGAACATTTTTATGGAAAAGGCGAATGGTTAAAATTTGAAATTAACCAGCAACTATGCGAGATGCAGGTTAAAGGGATAAGTAATTCAGGACTACTGCTTCTTTCTGATAAAAATGGCAAAGAGAAAGAATTCGACATTAAGGAGGCCAAATGGATTTTATAAGTTGAGCTGGCATTAAGATTGTGTTTTTTAATTGAATTAATTAAGAAACACATCATGAAAAAATTTTACTTCATTATTCTACTATTTGTATTTATTTCAGGTAAGGCGCAGTTAACTCTAACTAAAAGCGCAAATGAACCTGCCATAGGCGACGTTTATTTTAAAAAAGGATTTGACTCAACCACCAGTGTTCCTAAAACAACAGGCCTAAACCAGGTATGGAACTTTACCACACTGGTTACTAACTTTTATACGGTAACAAGTACTTATACAACAGTTGCCGCAACGGCGAGTCCTGCTGTATTTCCCGCTGCAACAATGGCGGAGGACCAGGGAAACACCAGTTTTACAATGTGGAAATCAACCGGAACTACCTTCGAAATTCAGGGCGTTCAGTTTCCTGGTACAGCTGTTAACTTCAGTAACACCGCGGTTGTAGCAACATGGCCGGTATCCATGGGTTATAGCGCAACTGATGCTTTCAGCGGATCAGGACCCTCGGGCACAACAACTGCTACTTTCTCAGGAAATATTGCGGTTAACGCGAGTGGCCAGGGAACAGTGATTCTTCCGGGAGGGCTTACTTTTACAAATTGTTTGCAGGTTGTACATTCCCTAACCATTACTCAAACCATTGGAGCCTATAGTTCAACTACCCGACAAAAAGAGTATTCGTATTATCACAGCGCCCATAAATTTCCAATTCTTTCAATTGTTTATACAACCGATATTGATACCAGTGGAATAACAAAAACTTTTATAGCTTTTGGAAACGGCATTGCCCTTTCAACAAGCATTAGAAGCCACAGGGATAACTTTAACTTTGAGGTTTTTCCAAACCCCGCTAAAGACATAGTAACAATAAAATTAGATGATAATTTTAAGGATAGTGCAAGATACACTCTTTACAATAAGATGGGGCACGTTGTGAGAAATCAGGAAAAGAACAACACTATTGAACTCCGGGATCTGCCTCAGGGCATTTATTTTATAAAGGTGAATGCGGGAGAAGTGAATGGTACTAAAAAAATAATTGTTGAATAGTTTTACTGGCTATCTTTGTTCCTTATGGTTTTTGACGTACACATTTTTGTTTGCACTAATCAGAGAACAGGAACCGAACGTTTAAGCTGCGGCGAAGCTCATGGTTTGGAACTGGTTGCTGAATTTAAAAAGCAATTAAAAGATCTGAAAATTAATTTAAAAACGCGGGCCAACAGAAGTGGCTGTCTTGGAATTTGTGATTTTGGTCCTACTGTTGTGATTTATCCGGAAGGAACTTTTTATGTTGGCGTTAACAAAAGCGATGTTAAAGAAATAGTAGAATCTCATATAATTAATAAAAAGCCCGTTGAAAGACTGTTGCTAAAAAACCAATGAGTGGGCTGCTTAAACAGGAAGAACTTGAAAAATACGGACTTTCAAAAGAGGTCCTTCTTTCTAAATTTAACGCGCAGTTGTTTCGGGATTTTGAAATGTGTAGTGTAGATTCTTACCTGAAGCCGATTCAGGATTTTTCCTTCGAAAAAGTTCAGCAAAATATTTATTCGGCCTTAAAAAGCATCAGCTCATCCGGTGCTGGCAAAATTCATGAACTTATTTATAGAATTGATATTTCAGATAAACAATATGCTGAAGCCGTTTCAAAAAATAGAGAAAGAGACAACCTGGATGTATTGTCGGAACTCATTATTAAACGTATTTTGCAAAAGGTAATTCTTAAACTTTTGTATTCTAAATAAACATGATTAATATTCGTAAAGGTGTGGAAGCCGATTTACCGCACATTTTAAATCTTATTAAAGAGCTGGCAGAATTTGAAAAAGCCCCGGATGAAGTGCAGGTAACAGTAGCTGAAATGAGTAATTGGGGATTTGGAAAGGATAAGATTTTCGATTTTTTTGTATTGGAAAAAGAAAACAGGATCATTGGCCTGGCTCTTTACTATTACAAATATTCTACCTGGAAAGGCAAGTGTTTATTTCTTGAAGATATTATTGTTACAGAAAGCGAAAGATGCAAAGGCTACGGAAAACTTTTGTTTAATGAAGTTGTAAATGTGGCAAAACGCGATGGGGTAAGACGTATGGAATGGCAGGTTTTGGAATGGAATACGCCGGCAATTGAGTTTTATAAAAAATATAATGCTGTTATTGATCCCGAATGGATGAATTGTAAGTTAACTTACGATCAAATTCAGATGTTTATGGATTAAAAATTTTATCTGAACTCACCAGGCATTTATCGGTTTTCCACTTTTTTTCATTTGTTTCCAAAATGGTTTCGCCATTGCAATTCACATAATTACCCAGTTTGTTTCTAAGGATAATAAAGGCACTTCCTTTTTTAATCTCCTGAATTATTAATTTCTCAAGCGCGCTAAGTCCAATATGTTTATTTTGCGAGCCAATCAATAATCCAAGTTCATTATTCTTCAAATCCATTACCATTCCAAGGCTGTCGGGCACCTCGCCGTTTTCTTCCTTTAACTTTAAGAATTGACGGTAATTGGTTTTTTCATGCGCTATACCAAGCTTACGTAATTTTTTTATTTTGACTTTTTGCGCGAAGGCTGCAAAATAAAAAGCATGCCTGAATGCATCCAGTTTTCCTCCGTTTGAATAAGTATCAAGTTCATTTTTGTTCACATTCTTAAAAACTGAAAAACATTTTTTACTAATTATTTTCACTTTTATTGCCGCAACCGGATGGCCCAGAGCCCAGCACCATTCATGCCTTGAGAGCTTCTGTCCGCTGCAAAAAAAAGAAAGCAGGCACGGAAATAATAATATCAGAAACTTATTTTTCAGGTTTGATTTTTTTAGTCGTCTAAAAATAAACATAATTAACACCATATTGTTAGTACTATAATCGAAATCTTATTTTGTGCTTCATCAAACAAACTATCTTTGCATTGTGCAACAAATGCAGGACATACTTTCAAGGCTGATAAACACAAAAACTTCAGGTCTTGTTACTTCAATCAACGACCTTCGTGATAAGGAGTTCAGTGGAATAAAATTAAGCGCTGAAGAAAAGTATGCGTTGTCTAATTTTGACAAGTACCGGATCAACATCCTGAATTCACAGGAGGATGAAGATAAATTTCATAATCAATACCGTCAACTACAGGTAATTGCCAATTTAACCGATTGGCGTGAATTCCTGAAGGACGAGTTTGCCCAGTAAGCTTTTATTCAAAGAATTTCAAGGCATTTTCCTTTTATTTTAGTATCTTTGATGACCATTATTAATTTATGAATTCAAAGACATTAGGCCAGTTCATTATTGAAAAGCAAGCTGATTTTCCCTACGCTAAAGGCGAATTATCAAGATTATTGCGTGATATCGGCATTGCCGCTAAAATTGTAAACCGCGAAGTTAGCAAAGCCGGTTTGGTTGAAATTTTAGGTGAAACCGGTGATACCAACGTTCAGGGAGAAAAGGTTAAGAAGCTTGACGTATTTGCCAACGAGCAATTTATCGCTGCCCTGAAAGGTGGGGGAGAGTGTTGTGCAATAGCCAGCGAAGAAAATGATGATATTATTCCAATTGAATCTGAAATATCTAAAAACGCGAAATATGTAGTTGCAATGGATCCTCTTGACGGGTCTTCCAATATTGATGTTAACGTATCTGTAGGAACTATTTTTTCAATTTACCGTCGTACAAGTCTCAGTGGCTCCGGAAAAATTGAAGATTTTTTACAACGCGGAACCGAGCAGGTAGCGGCAGGGTATATAATTTATGGATCAAGCTGCATGTTGGTATATACTACGGGCAAAGGCGTAAATGGTTTTACACTCGATCCAAGCATTGGTGAATTTTGCCTTTCGCATCCGAATATGCAAACGCCTAAAATGGGGAATGTTTATTCTGTTAACGAAGGTAACTACCTCCATTTTCCTGAGGGCGTAAAAAAATACATTAAATATTGCCAGGAAGAAGATAAGGCTACCAACCGCCCTTTCTCTTCACGCTATATTGGTTCAGGAGTTGCCGATATTCATCGTAACCTTATTGTTGGCGGAATTTATATTTACCCAACAACAACAAAATCACCAAAAGGAAAATTGCGTTTGTTGTATGAGTGTAATCCGCTTGCGTTTATTATTGAGCAGGCTGGAGGTAAAGCCACAACAGGCAATAAACGTATTATGGAGCTTGATATTAAAGAACTGCATCAGCGTACTCCGCTGTTTATTGGCAGTGCTGATATGGTGGACATGGCCATGGAATTTATGACAAAATTCACGGCTGAAAAAGTATAGTGCAATCTGTTTTAAAATACCTTCATGAAAACCTTTAATGTACCGGAGTTTTATAGAAGTCCGATTATCTCAAAGGTTAAACAATTTCTGAAATTACAGGATCCGAGGAAAAAGGATGTAAATCCCGCTGTTCTTGATTTTGGTAATGTAACCTATTACATTGCCCGCCATTTTGGTTTTTGTTATGGCGTTGAAAACGCGATAGAAATTGCCTTTAAGGCACTGGATGAAAATCCGGGCAAACGCATATTTCTTCTCAGTCAAATGATTCATAATCCGGAAGTGAACAAAGATCTTACCGAGCGGGGTGTGCAATTTCTGCAGGATACTATGGGTAACCAGCTTATTCCTCTTGATATTTTAACGCCGGATGACATTGTTATTATTCCCGCATTTGGCGCGCCATTACAATTATTACAGGAACTTGAAAGTAAAGGAATAAAAACAGAAGCCTATAACACAACCTGTCCTTTTGTTGAGCGGGTATGGAAGAAATCAGAACAAATAGGAAAGAGTAATCATACTATAATCATTCACGGAAAGTATAATCACGAAGAAACACGCGCCACCTTTTCGCGCAGTGCCATTCACAGTGGGGCAGTTGTGGTAGTTCGCGATATTGAAGAAGCAGAACATTTGGCCCAATATATTTTTGGACAAAAATCACAGGAACAATTTGAAAAAGAATTTAAAGACAGATTTACTCCGGGATTTAGGATTGACGCTCACTTTAATAAAGTGGGGGTAATTAACCAAACTACCATGCTTGCTTCAGAAACAGAAGCTATTGCCGATTATTTTAAAGATATCATGTCCCGTAAATTTGGACCGGAAAATATTAAAGATCATTTCGCTGATACGCATGACACACTTTGTTATGCTACCAACGAAAACCAGGACGCTACGTATGGACTATTAAACACCGATGCCGATCTTGCAATTGTTGTTGGCGGCTATAACAGTAGTAATACCTCGCATTTGGTTGAATTGTGCCAGAAAAAATTTCCAACGTATTTTATTTCTTCGGCAAAAGAAATTCATGATGATAACAGCATACAGCATTTTGATTACCCAAATAAAAAACTACTCACCACAAATAATTTTTTATTTGCAAAGGGAAACCTGAAGATTGTTATTACAAGCGGGGCCTCTTGCCCCGATTCGTTACTGGAAGAGGTAATAAACAAGATCAATTCGCTAAAAGGCGTAACTAAAAACCTGAACGAAGTTTTAGGAAACATTTCGGTGTTTTATAATTAAACATATGCAAATTAACTTAACCAAGCCAATTATTTTTCTTGATATAGAAGCCACCGGATTAATTATCGGGCTGGATCGCATAGTTGAAATTTCTCTATTAAAAGTAGAAGTTGATAATACAACAGAAATAAAAACCATGCGCATTAATCCTGAAATGCAAATACCTGAGAAGGTTTCCAAAATTCATGGTATTTACGAAAAGGATATCAAAGACAGTCCAACATTTAAACAGGCAGCCCCTGAATTGTTACGGTTTATTGGGAATGCGGACTTTGCCGGATACAACTCCAATAAGTTTGATATTCCATTGCTGGCTGAAGAATTTTTGAGGGTAGAGGCAGACTTTGATTTAAAAGGCAGAAGGTTGATTGATGTTCAGAATATTTTTCATTTCATGGAACCTCGTAATCTTGCGGCCGCTTATAAATTCTATTGTAACTCTGTGCTGGAAAATGCACATACCGCCGAATCTGACGTAAAAGCAACCTTTGAAATTTTCAAAGCTCAGCTTATAAAATATGCTGATGCTGAAATGGAAGATGAAAAGGGAAACAAATTTAAACCGGTGCAAAACGACATTGCCAAAATTAGCGAACTAACTACCAAAACTAAAAATGCAGATCTTGCAGGGCGAGTTATTTTTAATGAGCAGGGAATTGAGGTTTTCGCTTTTGGCAAGCATAAGGATAAATGCGTTGAAGATGTTTTTGCAAAAGAACCCTCATATTATACGTGGATCATGCAGGGCGACTTTCCTCTTTACACCAAGCGCGTGGTTACCCAGATACGACTGAGGATGAAGAATAAGTAAAATTAACAATAGTCTTTTGGAATAAACATTCCACTTCCATAATTTTGTGGTATAATTTAAAATTATGCCAAAAACTAAGCAATTTAACAAGGAAACTGTTCTTGAAGCTGCGGCAGGAATCTTCAGACAAAAAGGATATAACGGCACTTCAATAGACGATATTTTAAACGCTACAGGCTTAAGTCGTAGTAGTTTATATGATTCATTTCAGGATAAACACACACTATACCTTCAGTCACTTGAATTTTATAAAGGAATAAACGACAAGAAACTGGAAACGTTAAATGAAAAGAATCTGAATGGACTCCAGAAGCTTGAAAGCATGTTTAATAACGTTGTTGATCACCTGGCTGACCACCCGGATGATAATGGCTGCCTGCTTGTAAACGCCGCTGCTGAAATGAGCAAACAATGTTACAAAACCTCTCAGGTTATATGTAACAGTAAGGAAGAAGTTCAGGATATTTTAACCTCCTGGATCAGTGATGCCGAGCAACAAAAAGTCCTTACGCTTCATAAACCGGCTAAAGTATACGGGCAATTCTTCTTTAACACGTTATGTGGCTTGCGAGTATTGAGTCAAAGCGGGGCAAGTAAAAACGAACTAAGTAATATTGTAAAGGTGGCGCTTGATTCGTTGAATTAATTATTCAATGATCAGTTTCTTCACTGATTCAAAATTTCCGTTTTTCACTTTTAGAAAATATACTCCTGAAGGAATATTTTTCAGATCGAATTCCAGTTTATTTTCTCCCATTTGCAAATCGGTAAAACTGGTTTCCTTAATACTTTGCCCAAGGTAATTTAAGAGCGTTACATTTATGGCTTCACCTTTATTTACAAGGCTTACAGTAACCTTTTTTGCGTTTACCGGGTTTGGATAAACACTTAACTCATTTTCATTTCCGGTTTCAGTTAATCCAACAGGAGCAAAAAGTTTATTAATGTTTCCGGTTAATGAGGTTGTAACCAATGTACCCTGCGTTGATGTAAAAAGACTACGCGTAAAAAGCGGAAACTTGCTTGCAGCTGAATAAAACAAATCCTGCGTTCCGGAAAAGGTGACTGTACCCAATGAATAGGTGTATACTTGATTAATTGTGTATGTCATTTTTAGGGTATTTGGAAATGTAAATCCTGGCAATACAAGCGTACCCGTTCCATTTCCTGATGCTGAAACAGTTCCTGTTATACTAGTTCCGTTAAATGATGAAGAAAAATAATCGGTGAATCCGCTTCCATAAGTAAATGGAAGTGTTAAAAGTGTAACAGGATTCGAATACACCATGCAATCCGAAGCGGTAGATGCAGCGCTACCGAGGATGTCGCGGGTGCTGCTGTTTAATTTATATACATCATATGATGTGCCTCCAAAATATGCTCCCAAAGTTCCGCCAGGAAAAAGATTATTGTTTGGAACCGAGGAAATTGGCACATAAGTGGCGCTACCAACGGGATTAGAATAATTAATAGTTAGTGATGAATAATTCCAGAGTTGATTTGTGCCTGAAGCAGGCTGGTTTAAATTTGTGGTATAAGTATCAAGATACGATTCAACATCTCCGGCAACCGGATTTGCCGTTGACGTGATAACAAATTGCGATCGTACATTAATGAAAGAGGCAAGCGCTAATAAGAGTAAATATTTTTTCATGTTTTTTGGTTTATTGTTAATCAAATTTACTCTAAAATTTCGCACACCATCAATGTTTAAGATTTAATCTCATTAAAATTATCCAATTAGCCGTATCTTTGCGGCTCTTAAAATTTAATTGTGATTGTTGACACACATACCCATTTGTATGCGGAAGAATTCGATGCTGACAGAAATTCGCTTATACAGAAAGCAATAAACAATGGCGTAAAAAAGTTCTACCTCCCAAACATTGATTCTACCTCAATTGCAGCAATGCATGAATTGGAAAAGCAATTTCCTGATAATTGTTTTGCCATGATGGGCCTGCACCCCTGCAGTGTTAACGCTACGGTTGAGAGTGAATTGACGATTGTAAAAAGCTGGCTTGAAAAAAGGAAATATCATGCTATTGGCGAGATTGGAATTGATCTCTATTGGGACAAAACTTTCTTTAAGGAACAGCAACACGCTTTTAACACTCAGATTCAGTGGGCGCTTGTTTATAATTATCCGATTGTTATTCATAGCAGGAATGCGTTTGATGAGATTTATGATATATTAAACGGCTTTAAAACCCTGCCAAAAGCCATTTTCCATTGTTTTTCAGGAACTATTAACGAGGCTGAAAAAATTCTTTCACTTGGAAATTTTAAACTTGGAATAGGAGGGGTAGTTACTTTTAAAAATTCGGGGCTTGACAAAGTTGTGGAGAATATCGGACTTGAACACCTTGTTCTGGAAACAGACGCTCCATACTTAGCTCCTGTACCATTCAGGGGAAAACGTAATGAGCCGGGTTACATTATGGAAGTAGCAAGGAAAGTAGCGCAAATTAAAAATTGTTCATTGGCTGAAGTAGAGGAAATTACTACGGCCAATTCGGAATTCATTTTTGGTACTTCAAAAGCACTTTTTAATGAAAACGTTTAGGCCGGGAGATTCTTTTTTATTAAGATATGAGCTTTTTTGCATTAATATTGATAAATATTGCGCATTTCTGCTAAAAAAGTTTGTTACAGTAAAAAAAACTAATTACATTTGCACCCCTTAATTTTGGGAAAGATAAAATTTTAACACAGTGGACGCATTAAGTTATAAAACACAATTCGCTAACAAAGCCACCGCAAACAAGGAGTGGTTATTGGTTGATGCTGAAAATGAAGTAGTTGGTCGTTTGGCCTCTAAAGTTGCTATGCTATTACGCGGTAAGCACAAAACAAGCTTTACCCCGCATGCAGATGCAGGCAGCAACGTAATTATTATAAACGCTGAAAAAGTGCGTTTTACAGGAAAAAAGTTAACTGATAAAGAATATATTCGTTATACAGGTTATCCGGGAGGACAGCGTTTTGCTACTCCGAAACAATTATTAAACACCAAACCTGAAGAGGTTTTAGCACATGCTATTCATGGAATGTTGCCTAAAGGTCGTTTAGGAAGGACTTTAAATACGAATATTCGTATTTTCGCCGGAACTGAACACGGAATGGATGCTCAGCAACCTAAAAAAGTAGATTTAAGTAAAATTAAATAAGTATATAAAGATTAAATGGAAGTAATTAACACATCCGGCCGCAGGAAAACTTCAGTTGCCCGTGCTTACGTAACAAAAGGAAGCGGTAACATTGAAGTTAACGGAAAAGACTACAAAGAGTATTTTAAAACTCCAACTTTACATTATATGGTTACTCAATCATTAAACGTATCTAATGTACGTAATGAGTATGATGTAAAAGTAAATGTAAAAGGTGGTGGTATCACTGGCCAGGCTCAGGCTATTCGTTTAGCGGTGGCTAAAGCTTTAGTTGAAGTGAACGCTGATCTTAAAAAAGATCTTCGCGCGGCAGGTTTAATTACCCGCGATCCACGCATGGTTGAGCGTAAGAAATTTGGTCAGAAGAAAGCGCGTGCCCGCTTCCAGTTCAGCAAACGTTAATCGATTAATAAAAGAGAAGTATATAAAATGTCAGCAAGAACCTCATTTAACGAATTACTTGAAACAGGTGCTCACTTTGGTCACCTTAAAAGCAAATGGAATCCCGCAATGGCTCCGTATATTTATGCAGAGAAAAACGGTATCCATATTATCGATTTAAACAAAACAGTTGCTAAAATTGAAGAAGCAGCAAATGCTCTTAAGCAAATAGCCCGTTCAGGACGTAAAGTATTATTTGTAGCTACGAAAAAGCAGGCTAAAGACATCGTTTCAGAAAAAGTAAAAGCATTAAACATGCCATACGTTACTGAGCGTTGGCCAGGTGGAATGTTAACCAACTTTGCTACTATCCGTAAATCTGTGCGCCGTATGGGTCAGATTGATAAAATGGCAACTGACGGAACATTCAATAATATTTCAAAGCGTGAGCGTTTACAGATTTCACGTGAGCGTGAAAAACTTGAAACACAGTTTGGTTCAATCGCTGATTTGTCACGTTTACCGGCTGCATTGTTCATTGTTGATATTACAAAAGAACATATCGCGGTAGCAGAAGCAAAGCGTTTGAATATCCCAACATTCGCTATTGTTGATACAAATTCAAATCCTAATGAAGTTGATTATGCTATTCCTGCAAATGATGACGCATCGACTTCTATCGCTTACATTATTGAATTAATGGCAGGTGCTATCCGCGAAGGTTTATCTGAGCGCAAGATGGATAAAGAAGCAAGTGCAGAAGAAACTGACAGCACAAAAGAAGACAGCGCAACAGAAGCTGAAGAGCTTGCAGAAGGCGCTAAAATCAAAGGTGTTGCCAAATTAGAAGAAGAAGAAAAAGGTGCTCCTAAAAAAGGTGCCCGCAAAAGAGTGAGCGCAAAAAAATAATTAATTACAAATAATTTAAAAGCGGTCATTCTGGTAACAGGCTGACCGTTTTTTTTAGGTACGAAACAATAAACATTAAACTATAAATAAAAATGGCTATAACAGCAGCAGATGTAAACAAATTACGCCAGCAAACAGGCGCCGGCATGATGGATTGTAAAAAAGCATTAGAAGAAAGTAACGGCGATTTTGAAGCCGCAGTGGATTACCTTCGTAAGAAAGGCGCTAAAGTAGCGGCTAATCGCCAGGATCGCGACGCTAAAGAAGGTGTGGTTCTTGCAAAAACTTCGGCAGACAAAAAGACTGCAGTAGTTATTAGTGTTAACTGCGAAACAGATTTCGTTGCAAAAAATGCAGACTTTATTCAGTTTGCCGAATCAGTTGCAAACATCGCTCTTACAAAGCAACCAGCTACTATTGACGCATTAAAAGCTTTGCCATACAACAACGATATTACTGTGGGTGATAAATTTATGGAGCAGGTAGGAAAAATCGGTGAAAAAATTGATATCGGTTATTACAGTGTAATCACAGCTGAACAAGTTGTTGGATACATCCATCCGGGTAACCGTTTAGCTGTTGCTCTCGGTTTCAATAAAAAAGTAACTGATGAGGTTGCAAAAAATATTGCAATGCAAGCCGCAGCAATGGCCCCTGTTGCTATCGATAAAGACGATGTTGACCAAACAACTTTACAGCGCGAACTTGATATTGCCCGCGAAACAACACGCGCTGAAGGCAAGCCTGAAGATATGGTTGAGAAAATCGCTCAGGGTAAAATAAATAAATTCTATAAAGAATCTACTTTACTGAATCAGGAATACTTCATTGACAACAAAATGACTGTTCGTCAATACCTTCAAAGCGTTGAAAAAGACCTAACGGTTTCCGCTTTCAAGCGTTACGCTTTAGCTTAATAATTTAATCCCGGCTTTTTAGTCGGGATTTTTTTTGATGTTAATTTTAAATATTCACCCTTATTAAAGGGAAATAAATTATATGAAATACAAACGCATTCTTTTAAAGCTAAGTGGAGAAGCTCTTATGGGAGCCAAAGGTTTTGGAATTGACCAAACCCGTTTAATGGAGTATGCGCACGAAATTAAATCGGTGTACGAAGCCGGTTGTCAGGTGGCTATTGTAATTGGAGGTGGTAATATCTTTCGTGGTATCCAGGCCGAAAAAGGTGGTATGGATCGTGTGCATGGAGATTATATGGGAATGCTGGCAACTATGATTAATAGCATGGCTATACAAAGCGCACTGGAGGGTTTAAAAGTTCAAACACGCCTTCAGAGTGCTATTAAAATGGAACAAATCTGTGAGCCATTCATCCGCCGGAAAGCGGTTAGGCACCTTGAAAAGGGCAGAGTGGTTATTTTTGGAGCGGGTACAGGTAACCCTTATTTTACTACCGATACAGCTGCAACGTTAAGAGCAATAGAAATTGAGGCTGACGTAATTTTAAAAGGAACCCGTGTAGATGGAATTTACACAGCCGACCCTGAAAAAGATCCCGGTGCTACAAAATACGACAAAATTAAGTTTGAAGAGGTTTATGAAAAGGGTCTGGAAGTTATGGATATGACAGCCTTTACTTTATGCAAAGAGAATAATTTACCAATTATTGTTTTTGATATGAATAAAAAGGGAAACCTTATGAACCTGGTAATGGGTGAAAAGGTAGGAACACTTGTTGAAGTATAATTTTCATTTATCAGATTAAAGTTTAATATTCGGTTTTCATTAATAATCCTTCTGCTGGTTACGACTGTTTTGTCATGCAAAATGAGAAAAAAAGACTGTCGCGGAAAGCGAAAAACTGTAAAAACCCAAATGGGAGGATGGTTATAGGTTTAATATTATAAAAATTAAAAACCCGCTGTGTTCCAGCGGGTTTTGTTTTTTATGCTTAAGTAATAGTTTAGATTAAAAAATAGATCCAATAATATGAAGAAGTTTCTCAACCTGACTTTGCCACAAAAGTTTTGACGATTCACGGTCAGATACGTTTTCTGCAAAATCGGTTACAATTAAAGAAATATCATTCGTAAGATCATCTTTTTGAATTCTAAATTCAAAATAGCTTCCATCTGTTTTGTCAACCCACTGAAAACGCACAAGCTGATCATCAACAGTTTTTAAAAGCCTTGCCTGTTGAAGCTGTCCGTCCCAAATAAACGTAAAAATACCATTACGTATATTTACATCATCGCAAAACCATTCGCTTAAACCACTTGGTGTAGATAAAAATTCAAAAAGCATTTCCGGTGAAGAGCGAACTACAAATTCCAGTTCATATTTCCCAGCCGGTTCTTTTTCAGGTTTAATAGAATATGAATCATTCTTCCTGATTGGATTTGTGATTGAGCTTGAAATAGAGGCTATTTTAAACGGAGAAATTTCAGGTACCTCGTTTTTAGGAATTGTATTGCTTATTGCCAGAACTTTTGTTGATTCATTTTTGGATTCAACAGTTATTGGTTTTGGTTTTTCAACCGGTTTTTCAACTTCTTTTTTTGGAGCAGGTTTTTCAATAACAACTGTTTTTTTAGCTGGAACAGGCTTAATTTCCTTCACCGGCTTGGTTTTTACCGGTTTCTGAATCAGCTTTGTTTTAATTGGTGCTTTTTTCGCAACAGGCTTTGAAACCTTTTTAGCTACAGGTTTAGAAATCTTTTTTTGGAGCTTTTTTGGGGATGCTTTTTTTGTTTTTGGAGCAGGACGCTGTTTTTTAGGTGCAACACTCTTCTTCGCAACTACTTTTTTAATTGCTTTTTTAGGTGCAACAGCCTTCTTTTTTACGGCTGGTTTACTTTTTTTAGCTGCTGCTTTCTTAACAGAATTCTTCTTCACCACCTTTACAGGTTTTCCTTTGCTCTTTTTTGCAGACGAAAGTTTACTTTTTTTCGACATAATTCCCTGAAATTTTGTGAAATTTATAAATTTTTATTTACAAACCAAATAAAAAAACAAAAAATATTTCTTTTTAGGAATTATAACTGAATAGATATATATTTGCAGCCCAAAAATGGCGGGGTAGCTCAGATGGTTAGAGCGCAGGATTCATAACCCTGAGGTCACGGGTTCAACTCCCGTCTCCGCTACATAAGTCCCTGATTATCAGGGACTTTTTTTATTTATACCTCTATCTAATTCGAATAACCAATTTCATTAGGGTAACCATTCTATTCGTATTTCTATACCGATCCCGGTTTTGGTAAATTTAGGTGTTGAGAGATTTTTTTCTCATCATATCCTTTCAGAGGGAGAAGAAAATTGAAAATAATATTAGGCTCACTACTCAGTTTTTAAACCTTGTTATTCTATATTTTTTTTTATTTATGACTGGTTAGTTAGTAGCATCAGTTCGATTATAAAAGCCTTGTTTTTGAAATAAAAAGTACTTTTTTTATTTGCCATGTTTTTAATTTTCATGAAAATGAAAAATATAATAAGTATTGTACGAAATACATAAATAAAAACCCTTGCTTATTAAATAAAACCCTTATTCATACACTAGGAATTTTTTGTTCCTTGTACTTTCGAAAAGTATAATAATCAAGAAAAATTTTATGTTCAGGAAAATATTTATTTCACTTTTATTCAATGTTAGTTGCATTTCATTTTTCTATTCTCAAACACTTCCTTCTGCAAGCTGGGTAAATCAAATTGGTGGCGCAAGTGACGAACAGGGAAGACATGTTTCACTGGATTCTTCTGGAAATGTTATTGTAGTTGGAAGATTTGCCGGCACTGTTGATTTTGACCCTTCCGCGGGTATAGCCAATCTAACTTCAGCCGGAAACGATGATATATTTGTTGCAAAATACACAAATGCTGGTGTTTACCTGTGGGCTATTAAAATGGGGGCTGGTAATGGTGACAGCGGTGAAGGCGTAACAACAGATGGTGCAGATAATGTTTACGTTACAGGACGTTTTCAGGGAACAGCCGATTTTGATCCTTCTGCTGCCACTAACAACCTTGTTTCTGCTGGAAATGATGACATTTTTGTAGCTAAATATAATAGCTCCGGAGCATATGTTTGGGCTTTTAGAATAGGTAATACTAGTGCTGATGCAGGTCGCTTTATCACATATGATGCTACGGGATACATATATGTTACAGGTAGAGTGAGTAATACAAACGTTGATTTTGATCCGTCCGTTAATACCAATAATTTATCTTCTACTGGTGGAGAAGATGTTTTTTTAGCGAAATACGACGCTAATTTAGCACCTTCAAGTACGTCCTTTTATCAATGGGCTTTTAAAATTGGGGCTGGTAGTAACGATAGTGGTGAAGGTGTTACTACAGACGGTTCTGGAAATGTATTTATAACCGGTTTTTTTCGAAATTCTTTTGATTTTGACCCATCAGCTGCAACAAGTATCCTAACCTCTGCTGGAAATGATGATATTTTCCTGGCAAAATATAATAGTGCCGGAGCTTATCAGTGGGCTATTCGAATGGGTGGAGCCAGTGCAGATCAGGGCAGGATGGGAGTATATAGCGTATCGCAGGGAGCTGTTTATATAACAGGATTTTTCGCCGGCGCCGCAGCTGATTTCGACCCTTCTGCAGCCTCCGTAAATTTATCATCTATAGGTAATGACGATGCTTTTGTGGGTAAATATGATGGTAATACAGGCGCCTACATTTGGGCTTTTAAAATAGGTTCAACAGGTGATGACAGAGGCGAAGGTATTGCAACAGATGCCAGTGGTAATGTTTATATAGATGGCAGGATAGGTGGTACTGCAGATTTCGATCCTTCCGCTGCAACAAGCACTGTTACAACTTCAGGAGGAGATGATATTTATTTAGCTGAATACGCTGCATCCATGTTATACCAATTTGCATTCAAGGTTGGCGCCGGAAACAATGACAGAGGTGCCGGTGTTGCTGTTGATAATTCCGGCTTTATGTATATAACAGGCCTATTCAGTGGAGGACCGATGGATTTTGATCCAACTGCAATTACTATTAACAAAACCTCTATTGCAGGTGATGATATTTTTTTAGCTAAATATGGGACTAATATTTTTTTACCAATTGAGTTGCTTAGTTTTAATGCCGCAATATGTGAAAACAGTAAAGAAGTTTGCCTCGATTGGGTAACAGGGACTGAACTAAATAATAATTATTTTACTGTTGAACGAAGCTCTGACGCGGTAAACTTTACTGACGTGCTTTCTGTTAAAGGTGCTGGTAATAGTAATCAAACACATTATTACGCAGCAGTTGACCATAAACCTTTAAATGGGATGTCTTATTATAGGTTAAAACAAACAGATTTTAATGGAAATGTTACACGATCGTCTATTGTGGCGATAACTTCCGATTTCGAGGTCAAAACTCAAAACCCTGCATTTTGTTCTGAAGTTCCTATTGTCATAAAAGGAAAACAAGGAGAAGTATTTCATATTAAATTCTACGATTCGATTGGACGATTATGCTTCAGTGATGATGTTACCCTTACAACATCCGGTAATAACCGTTATTTATACAATTTGGAAAATAAACTTAAAGGCAATATAGTTTATCTGGTTGTTGGAAGTGATTACCGTACAACAAAGACAAAAATTATTTTGGAATAAATCCTTAGAATCAGAAAATACAATCCATATTTTCTTGCATAGTATGATAGGAAGTATCAATTTTTGCATAAGCCCTGAGGTCACGGGTTCAACTCCCGTCTCCGCTACATAAGTCCCTGATAATCATAAACTTTTTGATTTGTCATACAGTAAGGCTTCCCTCCCTACCATTTTCTGATGTAGCTTCTACTAATGAACCAATAGCCAGTTTAATAAGCTGCACCATTTTATTTGTTTTTATATCCCAGTAATGTCCGGTTTCGGGTATAAATTTAATTAGCGTAATAGAAGGGTCAGTTTTGCCGGCCCGAAACCAATTTCTGGCAACAGGCGCCCATAATTCTTCTACCTTTTTTTGATCTCTTATTATCTGGGCATTACCCGATAGCGAGATATACTCAGATGATCCATGATTACTATAAAATAATTGCACCTTACTGTCAATACTAATATGTTTGTTTTTTTCAGAATTATCCTTGCTGAAAAACCATATTGTTCCGTTATCATCAACTTTTATTGTGTTCATAGGTCTTGATGATAAAGGAAAACTTGATACATTGGTCACAAACATACAGGTGTCTGCGTTTTTAATAATTTCCTGAACTTTTTTAATGGCAGTGGTGCCTGAAAGATTTTCTGTATTTCCCATGATATAATTTTATTTTTCTTTCAATAAAAATATGCCACACCTACTTTTTAATTTCTAAATGGCACTTAACTTTATTACATTTAAAGAAATAACTTAAGTTAAATTTAAAGAATGAAAAAAATTGGAATAATAGGATCTGGCGCTGTTGGCAAAGCGCTTGCTAAGGGGTTTTTAAAATATGGTTATAATACCACCATTGCTTCACGGAGCGCTGACAAACAAAAAACTCTGATTTCTGAAATTGGTGGAAATATAAAAGCTACAGATTTTAAGGAAACAGCAATAAACTCCAATATCATTGTGCTTGCGGTAAAGGGTAGTACGGCAAGAAACGCGATTGAGCAATGTGGAGTAGAAAACCTTTCAGGAAAAATTATTATTGACGCTACTAATCCAATTGCTGATGCTCCGCCCGTAAATGGAGTATTAAAATATTTTAGTTCGCTGGAATATTCATTGATGGAAGACCTTCAGAAAATGGTACCCAAGGCTCATTTTGTTAAAGCTTTCTGTTCGGTGGGCAGCGCGTTTATGGTAGATCCCGATTTTGGTGGAATAAAACCTTCAATGTTCATTTGCGGTAATAATGAAAATGCCAAACAAGAAGTTAGCACTATATTATTAAAATTTGGCTGGGAAGTTGAGGACATGGGCATGGCTGAATCTGCAAGGGCAATAGAGCCTTTGGCCATGTTATGGTGCATTCCGGGTTTCAGGGAAAATAAATGGAGCCACGCATTTAAATTATTAAAGAAATAAAAAAAGCGAAGTTTTCACTTCGCTTTTTTTATTAGAGTCTATTTAGAGTTACTCTTTAATCAACTTATAAGTAACTTGTTTTCCTTCATGGGTTAAAGTCATAAAATAAATACCATTTTGAAGATTCTGGATATTTACAATAGATATATTCTCATGTTCATGATAATAAACTTTTTGACCAAGTGCATTATAAATTTTCACTTCAGCATTTCCGTTCATATCAATAGTAAAATATCCATTATTAGGATTTGGGTAAACTTTTACAACTTCATTTTCAAAAGCTGATCCGTTAATACCTGCGCAGGTGCTAACATTTTGAGAGATAGTAAAAGTGTTTGAGCAGCCTGTAACCGTATTTGTGCCGCTAACTGTATAGCTTGTACTTACGGTAGGAGAAATTACTATACTTACCGCATTTGAGGCATTACTCCAGGTATACGTATCAGCTCCTGTTGCTGTGAGTGTGGCCGATTGCCCTACGCATAAAAGAGTTGAAGTTGTTGTTGCGTTTACGGCAGGAAGCGGATTAACAGTAATAGACTGAACTGCTGTTCCTGAACATCCTGAAGTTGATGTGCCTGTTGCTGTATATGACACTGCTGAAGTAGGGGTAACCACAATTGACGCCCCACTTGCCCCGGTATTCCAACTATAAGTATTAGCTCCCGAAGCCGTTAAACTTAATGCGCTGCCAGCACATATTGGGGTTGTTCCACCAAGGATGCTGATTGTTGGGCTGGTTGCAACAGTTACAGTAACAATAGCAGTGTTAGTACAACCTGCGGCAGTTCCTTCTACGGTATAAGTTGTATTAACTGTAGGTGAAACGGCTATTGATGAGGAAGTTGAACCTGTACTCCAAGAGTACGTGCTTGCGCCGGATGCGCCGAGAATCGTAGTTCCTGTACCGCAAATCACGTTATTACCGGTGATGCCGATTATTGGAGCAGGGTTAACTGAAACAGTTGCTGCCGAATTAAGCGTGTACGTACATGCCGCAGCGCCTGTAATTAGTGAGTAGCTTGTAGTTGTTGCCGGCGAAACAACCAAACTTGATCCGCTTATGTTTCCCGGCATCCATGTAAATGTTGGTTGTGCGAGAGATGATGTTGCTGTTAAGGTTACAGAGTTTCCTGCACAGATTGCAGTTGTTGATGGAGTAACTGATTGTAACGGCCCGGCATTGATTGTATACGAAGGTGTTGGTGTAATGTTATTTTTTGTCCAATACCACAGATCAACATAACCATAATGCATTCCATTTAAACTGTTCGTTGGAAAGGTATTTTGTGTGCAGGAATTGCAGTACCGCATATCAAGAAAAGTTAAATGCTGACCCACCTGAGGGCTTGCTCCAAAATAATATCCGTCTGACGAACCCTGGAAGATTTCAAGAATATATTGCGTCCCCTGCATTAACCACAGCGGGTTGCTAATTGGGCCATAGCTATAAGAAGCTGCCGGCCCTGAAACCTGTGTTTGGGTAATGATAGCCTGGGTAGCAAAGTCAAACAAGGTAATGTAGCGGGTAGAACCGTTTGGTTCATTTTTTCCAAAATGAGTTACAAGCAGATCTTCATTCGGCTGAAAACGGAAACCCCTTTGACTGTTAAAGACACCACCTGAATTGGCACCGGAAACGCTGTCTGTGGATGAATGTGGTCCAACAAAAACGCCAGGAATGGCGGATACCGCCGGAGCCGAAGCATTACCATGGAACATAAAAAAAGTTTTGGAGGCACCAGCTGCTATTGTATCTATTTTAACCCAAATGTTTGTTGTGGCCGTATTAATTCCGGATTCTACCCAGAAATTATATAATGTTGAACCATCGCAGGTTTTACCAAAGCGAATGTCGTTTCCAGAAGCCTGCATTTCAGATGCACTGATCAGCGATTGCGTGTTAACCACAATCTTTAACTGATAATTAATGGCGGAAGCGGTAGAAGTATTTGTAACCGTTATTGGTTTTACAAACGAATATCCACTTAACTGCGCCTGCAATGATAAACTACTGATTGCAATCAGTAAACTGTAAATTTTCCTTTTCATATTTGTTTATTTTGGTATAAAAATAGCGGTATAAAATAAGGATAAGAATTAGGTTTTTTGAAAAATCTTACTTGGGACAAATTATTCCCGGTTATTTTTTAACCAACTGGTTATCAATTGTATATTTTTAATAACGAGCTGTAACTTTTTACATGTACCTTCGTCTTACTCTTAAATAAATTGGATTTAAGCGCTTATAATAATTGTGTTGAATGTCATGCAGACGGTGTTTACCGTTTTGTATTGAAGCATATTAAAGATAAAGATGCTGCAAAAGATATCGTACAGGATTCTTTTGAAAAAATGTGGCGGAAGATTGATACCATAGAAGCTGAAAAAGCAAAAACCTATCTCTTTACAACAGCTTATCACACCCTGATTGATTATACCCGAAAAGAATCAAGAAAAACAACCATGAATGAGGTTGACTATAACAGCCATTCTCATTCAAAACAATACAGCGATCTCAAACAAGTGCTTAATCTCGGGCTTGAACAGTTGCCCGAAATACAAAAAACAGTGTTGTTATTGCGCGATTACGAAGGGTATGATTATGATGAAATTGGAAAAATAACCAACCTTAACGAAAGCCAGGTTAAGGTTTATATTTTCAGGGCAAGAACTTTTTTAAAGAATTATATTGGAAAGGTGGAGGCCGTGATATGATGGGAGCGATTAATTTAAATAATTACGAAGCGTATTTACTCGACTATTTTGAAGGTAATCTTTCCGAAGATCTTGTGACGGACCTTAAAGTGTTTGTACTGGCCCATCCCGAACTTGAAATTGATCTAAACGACTCAGAACTTTTATTTATTCAAAAGGAAGAGTTACCATTTGATTTGAAGAGCGAATTAAAAAAATCTGAGAATGAATTCCCGGATGAAATAATTCTGAATTATATCGAAGGAAATTTATCGGCTTCGGAAAAACTGAAAGTAGATGCGGAAGCATATGAAGATTATGATTTAGCGCGCAATCTTGAAATATATAAAAAAACAATTCTTCCGGTTGAAACTGATCAGGTATTTAATTCGAAACAGCAACTGATCAAAACTGAAGATGATCTTGCTTTAAACAATCGTTTGATTGCTTATGTTGAAAATCAATTATCAGCCGCTGAAAAGGCAAAATTCGAAGCAGAATTAAAACAAGATCAAAATCTTCAAAAAGAATTAAGCCTTTTCAAACTTACACAGCTTAAAGCTGACACTTCAATAGTTTATCCTGATAAAGAATCATTAAAGAAAGAGGGTAGGGTAGTGGTTCTTTTCAATTTCCGGATTGCGGCAAGTATTGCGGCTGCAATATTATTATTGCTTGGTTTGGTTGTAGTTTTCAAAAACAATTCGAGCCCGGTTGAAAAACACCCAATGGCAAACAATAAAAAGACTCTTATCGATTCCTCATCTTATGTAAATGAGAATGCTATTGTAAATCCTGAAATTAATTTTAATAACAGTTCGAAAAAAACATCTGCGTTTGTTGCAGAAAAACCAGTGCAAAAAAGAATTAACTCAGTTAAAAAAGATACAGTTCAGGAAGTAACACCAATTGAATCAAATAATATTGCCAATCAAACTAAAAATGATGTAATCATTAATCCTGAATCTAAAATCGATTCTACAGCATTTGCTTCTAACAATACAAATAAGAAAACTGAAGGAAACCAGGTAAATACAATTAAATATTCTGATATGAATATGCTTGCTGTTGCTCAGGATGATGAACAGGAAGTAAAACCTGAAAAAAATAATTTCTGGAAACGCGCTGTGAAATTTGCACAACAGGTAAATGGTCTTGGTGTAAACGCTGTTAAAGGAGATGATAAAGACGGCGAAGCTTATTCATTATCTTTTAATTCATTCAGCGTTGAGAAAAAATAAAATTTATTTTCCCCTGTAACTTTTAATTGTTTCGTAGCGTCTTACTCATAAATAAAAATAAATAATATGAGAAACAAATTTTTATCAATAGCGTTTTTAGGTACAATCATTACTTTAAATGCGCAGACCACACAAACCCGCCCATTAACTGCTTTTAGCAAGATTCAGGTGGCAGATGCGGTTAATGTTTTCTATTCTACTTCCGATACACTCGAAGTAAAAGTAAGCGGTGATGAAAAAGAAATAGCGAATGTTGAAACCAAAATCGAAGGATCAACACTCATAATTTCTGCTAAAGGAAAATCCAAAAACCCGGTTAATGTTTATATTAAGAATAAGCATTTAAATGATGTTGTTTGTAGCGGAGCAAGCTCTTTTAAAAGTTTAAATACAATAAAAACAGATTCGATTTCTTTTACTGCTTCGGGGGCTTCACACATCAGCGCTACTGTTCAATCAAAAAAAATAAATGATGCGCAGCGGGGTGCCAGTGAAATAAGTTTGAGCGGAACAACAAATGAACTGAAAGCTGAACTTTCTGAAGCATCATCATTAAAAGCCTATGATCTAACCTCAAAAAAAGCGAATGTTCTAACAAGTGGTGCATCACGCGCTAACGTTAATGCGAATGAAAAACTTGTGGCTAATGCCAGTGGAGCAAGTAATATCCGCATTAAGGATGAAGTTAAGGATATTACTGCTGATGCTACCTTGGCCGCAAGTATTTCAAGCATGGATGAGAAAATATCTTACGGCAAAGATTTAAATACGCACATGAATAAAGGAAAAAAGTAATCGTTACCGACAACTAACTAACCCAATTAACATGAAAAACAAATTTTTAGCAATAGCATTTTTTAGTACCATTTTTACTTTAAATGCCCAAACTTCACAAACCCGCGCTTTATCCGCTTTTAGCAAGATACAGGTGTCAGATGCGGTAAATGTTTTCTATTCTACCTCCGATACACTCGATGTAAAAGTAACGGGTAATGAAAAAGAAATAGCAAATGTTGAAACAAAAGTCGAAGGATCTACACTCGTAATTTCCGCCAAAGGAAAGTATTATAATCCTGTTAATGTTTATATTAAGAACAATCAGTTAAACGATGTTTTTTGCAGCGGTGGAAGTACTTTTAAAAGTTTAAATACAATTAAAACAGATTCAGTTGCATTCAGTGGCTCCGGCGCTTCGCGAATTGTAGCTTCCGTTGAAGCAAAAAAAATCAACGCTGTACAAAGCGGCGCCAGCGAACTTAGTTTGAGCGGAACAACTGATGAACTGAAAGCAGAAATCTCAGGCGCGTCATCATTAAAGGCTTATAATCTTATTTCAAAAAACGCCAACATTCTTACAACAGGAGCTTCGCTTGCCAAAGTGAACGTAAACGAAAAGATTATAGCAAATGCCAGCGGCGCAAGTAGCATTAAGATTAAAGGCGATGTTAAGGATATAAGCGCTGAAGCTTCAACCGCCGCAAATATCAGCCGTATAGTTGATGAAAAAAAATATGACGGTAAAGATTCAACAACCTTTACATGGAAAGGAAAAAAAGTAATTGTTATTGCGGGTGATGATGATAAAGAAAAGAAAGCTATTAAAAAAGATACTGTACGACCATTCAAACACTGGGCAGGCTTTTCGGTTGGTGTTAATGGTTTGTTGACCCCTTCCGGAGCTTTCACACAACCTAAGCCGTATGGTTATCTTGATCTTAACTATTCACGTTGCATAAACTTTCAATTAAATTTCTTCCAGCACAATTTTCACATCTACAAAAACTATGTAAACATTGTAACCGGTTTCGGTATCGAATGGAGACGTTATATGCTGGATAATAAAACAACATTGAATCCTGACAGCTCTTTTACCTGGGGAACTATTGACTCAACCAGCACATTTGCGTACAAAAAGAATCTTTTCAAGTCAACCCTTCTTCAGGTGCCTTTACTACTGGAATTTAACACCGGTAAAAAAGCAAACAAATCCTTCCACATTGCAGTTGGCGCCATCGGTCAGTTTGTGGTAAATTCCAAAACAAAGCAAATCTTTGAATTTAAAAACGATGAATTTACCAAAATACGTAAAGACAACTATAACATGAGTCCGTTCCAGTTAAAGGCTCACGCGTCAATAGGTTATTCGAACTTTACGGTGTTTGGCGAATATAACGTCACTCCGCTTTTCGAATCAAATAAAGGGCCGGAAGTTTATCCCTTTGTTGTTGGAGTAAGACTTGTTCCTTTTAACGGATAATTCAAAATCATAAATGTTAAAACCTCTGTATTTCCATAATACAGAGGTTTTTATTTTTCATTACTTTATTTTTCGGGCTCGTTTAATCTATACTTATTTAACATCAGTTCTAATAATAACAGGGCTGTTTTTCTTATTTTTGTATTACAAATCCTAATTACGCATTCCTTGTTTTACTCTTTTATTATTTCTTCTAAAAAGCTTCTGTTCTTTTTCCCAATAGTTGCAGCAACAGTATTTTTTTCATGTAAAAGTGATAAGTATAATCCTGAAGCATGTTACAACCAAACAATTAAACCTATAATTATTAGTAATTGTACTGGCTCTGGTTGTCATAACAGCAAAGATCGCAAGGAAGACCTTGATCTGACAACTTATAAAGGTCTTTTAGAAATTGTTAGTCCGCATCATCCACTCCAAAGTGAATTATATACTGTAATCAGGGCTAGTGGCGAAGATCAAATGCCTCCGGATCATAAATTATCCAAAAAACAAATAGATCTGATTAAAAGCTGGATATCCTTTGGCGCATTGGAAAACGATTGTCAAAGTCCTGCCTGCGATACAACAAATGTTACTTTTTCAAACCAGGTATCTTCTATAATCAATAAAAACTGTTTGGGATGTCACACTTCGGGTAACGTTATTTTAACAAATTATGCCGGCGTTAAAGCATATGCTGATAATGGTAAACTTTTAAATTCTATAAAACGTACCGGTAGTTTGCCAATGCCGCCATCATACAACTTAACTGATTGCGAAATCAACACCATTGCTATCTGGGTGTCAAAAGGGGCCTTAAACAACTAAAAATGTTTCCTGAAAATTTAACAGGAAGGTTTTAATCGAAAATTTCCTAAAAGCAATTCTTATTTATGTATTTTTGCTTTAAATGAAGGACGTTTATTTAGTGCATATTACATTGCCCGATGTTTTTACACAAAAATTCTATTCGTTTATTCCCGATCAGCGGATCATTATCAATAAACTTCTTGAAAAAAGAACAGTGCTTAGTTACTCGCTTGATATGGAGCGTAAAAATATGTGGGTGTTTATTGAAGCTGTAAGTGAGCAGGAGGTAATGGACATTTTAAGCACATTTCCTATTATCAAGGACGTTAAAGTTAATATTCACGAACTGGCATTTTTTGATAATGCTCCAATACACCTGCCTGAACTGATCATGAACTGATCTTTTCAGAATTTATACGTCAATCCGTTTTTTAAAATGTAGGTTAGGTCCGGAATACCCACCGGTTGCCGTGTATCATAAAGAAGATTAAACCCAACTTTAAAATTTAAGTGATTATTTATCCCGAGTTCAAACGAAGAATCGTTGGCAATCCTGTAATTATCAGTATCTGCAAGGTTTGGCTGATAAAAAGTGGTGCTTGTGAATTCCATCTTTTTAAACGAAAGGCTTAATGTTAGGTATGAACTGATGCGGTTATTATACTGCCTGATTGATTCGTTTAACTGGCTTTGGTATTCGTACATGTAAAGACAGCCAAGATATATTCTCAGCATTTCCTTTTTTAATAATTTGAACCTTGGGCCCGTACCGGCAAGGTAACGCCGATCGAGTAGAAGGACTTTATTGTATTGCCCCTGCACAAAAGCTTCCCAGGTAATTAAATAGTTAATGCGGTAATTATATCGGAAATGCTGATATCCCGCATTCACAAAATCTGTTTTTCCTGCTTTAATAAAAGCCAAATCACTAATTGAAAGAAACCTGTGCCTGTTATGTTTATACTGAAGATGCTGGTTTAATCCCAGTGTTAGAACCTGCTGGGTATTTTGATTAACATTAAAATTTCCGCTTATGGTTCCAACAAGTCCGTTTGTATCTTTCAAAAAGCGCTTTGTTTCAATGTTTATGATTTGCCCTGGTACGGTAAAGGCTAAAAACAGAAGTAAAAAGGTATAAAAGCTTCTTTTCAAGAGTTGGCAAAGGTAGCTTTCGGGTACAAAATTAAAAAAGGTTTTTTTTATTTGTATTTTTCACGATATTTAGTCTATGAAATCTCTATTCAGTCTACTTACAGCCATGTTTATTGGCTTTATATCAACAGCCCAGGTAACCGTTCAAACCAATATCCCGGCCAGTATAGCCCCTAATTCTAACCTTACAATTGAGGTTAAAATCAGTAAAGGTAATATCACCAATTTTTCAAAGTACCAAATGGATGTACCCGCTGGAGTAACCGTTACGGAAGGAGAAAGTAAGACCGGTAATTTTACTTTTGAAAGCAACAGGGCAAAAATTGTTTGGGTGAGTATACCTACAGAACCGGAGTTTATTATTTCATTTAAAATGGCAATGGGAAGTATGACCGGACCTGGCGTGTTTAATCATAAATTCTATTACCTTGATAACGGATCAAAGCAGGAGGTAGAACTGGAGCCGGTTAACGTAACATTTGATGCTGCCGGCGCTACGGTAGCCACAAGCCTGGGGGCTGGAAGTGGAACCACACCTTCAACCAGTCAAACCGTTGCAACTGCGGTTAATACAAACACCCAATCCAACGTACCAGTAACCCCAACTCCGGTTGAAACTCCTAAAACCGCTCCGAAAGAAGAACCTAAAACATCTCCCATAGAAACTGCGAAAACAACCCCGAAGGAAGAACCTAAAATAACACCAAAAGAAGAACCTAAAACCACTACGCAACCAGTTACTGAAACTAAAACAACTAAAGAACCTGAAAAAACAACTGCCCCTGCTGTTGATAATACGGCTTCAAAAACAACCGCAAGCAGTGGTACAGTTTATAAAGTGCAGATTGGAGCTTATGGTTATGACCCTGGAAAATCGCGTTTTGCGAACGCCGGCAAAGTTACCATCTCTAATGAGGGCGGATTCTATAAGGTGCTTGTTGGTAGCTTTTCCAGTAAGCAGGAAGCTATTGGCAAATTAAATGAACTTAAAGGTTCCGGCTTTAATGGTTTTGTGGTAACTTATCAGAACGGGGTACGCGTTAAATAAAATCTGAAAAGGTTTTTTCTATTTTCACTATCTTTATATAGTTGAAAAATTCTCTTGTCATAATCTTATTATCTTTTCTTTTTGTTACCTGCTCCAAAAAAAAAATACCGGAACAGGATTCTTTGCTTGGATTAGATTACTATCCTACAACACAGGGAAAGTTTGTGGTTTATGATATTGACAGCTCAGCCTATTTCGAGCTTTCTCCAGCAATTAATTTAAAATACCGGATCAAGGAAAAGATAGCGGATAGTTTTACCGATAACGAAGGTAATCCGGCTATAAGACTTGAACGTTATATTAAAATGTATAACCCTAACAAATCATACGACAGCATTCCATGGACTATTAAGGAAGTTTGGATGATAAATGCAAATAACAAGAGCGTGCAGGTTGTTGAAGGTAACATTAGATACACAAAGCTTATTTTTCCTGTTCAGTTAAATGCCTCCTGGAATGGAAATGCAAGAAATACAATAGGGGAGTGGAATTACACTTACGATTATATTGACAAACCCGAAACTATTAATGGAAATTCTTTGCAGAAAGTTTTAATGGTGAAACAAAAAGAATTCAGAACCCTTATCTCTTACGAAAAATATATTGAAAAATACGCCAAGGGAACAGGCCTTGTTTACAGGGAAATTAATGATATATACTCGAACAACGTTATACCGGGCATACCAGTGGAAGGACGGATAGAAAAAGGCGTTATTTACAAACAAACTTTAGTTACTTACGGATATGAATAATAAAATTCTGATTGCTGCATTACTCTTCTTAGGAATAATTAGTACCAATGTAAAATCCCAAACCAAATACTGGGTAAAATTTAAAAACAAAAACGGAACACCTTATACTGTTTCAAATCCTTCAGCTTTTCTTACCGCAAAGTCTATTCAGCGGCGTACTACATACAGTATAACAGTTAATCAATCCGATCTTCCGGTTACACCTTCATATATCTCTCAGGTGGAAGCGGTTCCAAATGTAACTGTTCTTTATGCTTCAAAGTGGATCAATGGGGTAGTGGTGGCAGTTACAAACACTGCGGCATTAAGTACTATTAATTCTTTTTCTTTCGTAGCAAGCAGTGCCCCGGTAAACAGATTAAAACTTAGTATTCCAAAAATTGAAGAACCTGGGATTGAATTGAACAAGGCAATGGCGGCCCCCGCTTCAACCATTAATTTCGGAGGTTCATACTGGCAAAGCAATCAGCTTGGGGTTGATTGTATTCATTCGCAGGGTTATCGCGGACAAGGCATGACCATTGCTGTTTTAGATGCGGGATTTTTAAACGTTAATACAAACCCTGTTTTTGACAGTTTAAAAAACAGGGGAGGGATTTTGGGAACACGCGATTTTGTTAGTGGCAACACCAATGTGTATGATGACGATTCTCATGGAGCTTCGGTGCTTTCGTGCATGGCCGCTATCAAGCCTGGCGTTATTATGGGTACTGCGCCACGCGCGGATTACTGGCTTTTGAGAACAGAAGATAACGCATCTCCTAATCCATTAAACGAAACCCCAAGCGAAGAATATAACTGGATCAGAGGAGCAGAATTTGCCGACAGCGTTGGAGTAGATATAATTACCACTTCATTGGGCTATTCGCTTTTCGACAATTCATCGTATAATCACAGTTATTCGCAGCTAAACGGAAAAACGCTTAATATGAGTATTGCAGCAACCATGGCTGCAAGAAAAGGAATTTTCGTTCTTAACTCAGCAGGAAATGAAGGCGCAAATATGTGGATGTATATTACAGTTCCGGCTGATGCCGATAGTATTTGTACTGTTGGAGCAATAGACAGCCTTTCAAATGTAGCTTCATTCAGTTCAGTTGGACCAACATCCGATGGCCGTATTAAACCCGACCTTGTGGCCAGAGGAGCAGGTTCATATGTTTCATATTCCAACGGCGTTTGTGGACAGAGTAATGGAACTTCTTTCTCATGCCCAATTCTTGCTGGAGCTGTTGCCTGCTACTGGCAGAAACACATCAGCTGGAACAACATGAAGGTTCTTGATACGTTAAAGAAAACAGCATCTAACGCGGGAAGCCCGAATAATCAAAGAGGTTGGGGCACACCAAACATGTGTGGTGTTATCGCGGGAGTTAAAGAATCGGCCTCGCAGCCTTTCAACATGAGTGTTGCGCCAAATCCTTTCAACTCGCAAATTCAACTTAATTTTTCAAATTATACATCGTTCAATACAAGATTAGAAATATACGACAATCTAGGAAAGCTGGTAATGGCGCAAAATTTAGAAAATAACAGATTGCATTTTGAAACAAACCTTTCAACTATACCTAACGGGATATATTTTCTAAAAATCTCTTCTGACCAGGGCAGTGTTGTGAAAAAAATAATCAAGCACTAATTGTATGGAGTCAAAAACCTCACGTTCTTCACTTAACAAACTAATTATTGTAGCGGCTCTTGGTTATTTTGTTGACATCTATGATCTGGTACTTTTCAGCGTTGAAAGAAAAGATAGTCTTACCGAAATTCTTGGTGCTAGTGCCAATCCTGAATCTTTAAAAAATATTGGCATGGCCTTGCTTAACTGGCAAATGGGCGGAATGCTTATTGGCGGTTTGTTCTGGGGAATGCTTGGAGATAAAAAAGGTCGTTTGTCTGTTCTGTTCGGATCTATTTTACTTTATTCAATCGCAAACATTTTAAATGGAATGGTTACTAACGTTAGCGCATACGCCGCGTTAAGATTTATTTCGGGATTTGGATTAGCTGGAGAACTTGGCGCCGGAATTACGCTCGTAAGTGAAAGCATGAGTAAGGAAAGGCGTGGAATTGGGACAATGATAGTGGCAACAGTTGGTGTGTTTGGAGCTGTTGTAGCAGGCTTTATGGGTGATGTGATAAAAGACTGGAGATGGAGTTTTTACGTAGGTGGAGGAATGGGTTTGGTGTTACTTATTTTACGGATAGGAGTTTACGAATCTGGAATGTTTCAGGAGGTTAAAACGAGTAAAGTAAGCAAGGGAAATTTTTTTGATTTATTTAAAAACGCTGGAAGGGCATTTCAGTACTTAAGCATTATTATGGTTGCTGTGCCGGTTTGGTATGTAATGGGCATTCTTATCACTTTTTCTCCTGAAATATTTTCTTCAATGGGAGTAACTTCTTTTAAACCTGATGCGGGCAAGTCCATTATGTTCGCTTATCTTGGAATAACTGTCGGGGATCTTATAAGCGGACTTATCAGTCAGCTTTTAAAAAGCAGAAAAAAAACACTGGGGCTTTTTCTGATTCTCACGTTTATTTCGGTTTATCTTTATTTTTATGTAGCAGTTATTTCAGAGGCTTATTATTATTTTATAATTACAATAATTGGCTTTGCAACCGGATACTGGGCAGTTTTTATGAGCACTGCCGCCGAATTATTTGGCACCAACATTCGTGCTACAGCAACTACAACCGCGCCTAACTTTGTAAGGGGAGCGGTAATTTTTTTAACACTCAGCTTCCGTTATTTTGAAACAATATTTTCAACCGATAATGGCAAGCCCGATTCCCAAATGGCGGCAATTGCGGTTGGCATTATAGTTGCAGTTTTATCAATAGCCGCACTTATTAATTTAAAAGAAACATTTCATAAAGATCTTAACTACACAGAATAAATATGGACAAACCAACAGTAGTAGTAGGAGCCTCAGCAAACCCGGGCAGATACAGCTATAAGGCCGTAAGAATGTTACAGGACCATAGGCATACTGTGTATGGTGTTAGCATTAAAGATGGTACGATCAATGGCTTAACTATTGAGAAAAATAAACCATTGTATCAAAATATTCATACTGTTACTCTTTATGTGGGGCCTCAAAACCAGGAGTATTGGATTCCATATATTCTTGAATTAAAACCAAAGCGTATCATTTTTAATCCCGGTACCGAAAACCCCGAATTTTTCAAACAGGCTACCAATCAGGGTATAGAGTGCCTCGAAGCCTGTACCCTTGTAATGCTCAGTATTGGCGCTTATTAGCCAGGGGTTGATCTAAAATTTTCCCGCATTAATTTTTAACCAAATGAAATCCTTGGCATACAAGGCTTTAATGCGGTTATGTTAAAGAATTAGAAAAAGTAAAACATTTTTAATTGTATTTCTGCTGTAACCTTTTTTGAGGCATTAATTATGTTATTATGGCATACTGTTTGATAAATAAGTAATAAACGCTGTAAAAACTATTGTATAATTTAATAACTTTGGTATAATGTCGCCCCGCAATAAATATATTTTAATACTTCTGAGCGTTTTGTTCTCTGAAATAACTTTCGCTCAAAGGTTTGCCGATCAGGTGCCCCAGATCAGGCGTTATAACCAAAAGGATATAGTTGATAGTTTGGATGGAATAATCATGTACAACCGATTGCTTGAAGCCATTGGTGGAGATTCTATCACTTACAATAAAGCAGGTTATAACCTTCAGGGATGGAATGAAGATTTCTATATGAGTGGTAAATTGTTACACCGCGGTTATTATATAGATGGAAAAGCAATAGTGTTTAAAAACTTTTTTGAAAATGGCCAGTGTGAGCGCACAGTAGTAAACCCTGATCCTTTACATTGCAATGTTGATATTTATTACGAAGACGGAAAGCAAAGAAGGCAATTGAATTATTATAACGGTCTGCCTCAAAAGCGTTATGATTTTTATTCGAATGGTTTGCCAAAGTACGCTGAGGAAAATGAAAAGGAAATGAAATACCTTACATTAAAAAAGAACTGGTACAGTAATGGCCAGATGCAAAATGTAACTGAGTTAACCGATCCAAAAAATAAAAAGTACGTGTATAAGTCATATTATCTAAGCGGGCAAATAAAGGAAGAAGGAACCCTTGTTTTAAGCGCCGATGGTTCCTATGCAAAAGATGGCATATGGCATTTATACGACAGTACAGGAAAAAATAAGAAGACAGAAAAATACAACGCGGTAAAGCTAACTTCGAACTAGTTTTTCTTAAAAAAATTCCTGTTCAGAATAAAATTTATTATAAAAGGAAAGAAAAAATATTTTATATTTACACATTATTAACAACCCTATGAAAAAATTATTCTTATTCGCAATTGTTTCAGTTTTAGTTTCTGGAGTATTAACATCTTGTAAAAGTCACGAAAAATGTCCTGCTTACTCTAAAGTAGAGAATAAAGCTAACGCAAACATTTAATTTCATAGTCCGTAAGGACTAAACATTTATAATTACTCAGGTAGGCCGAAACAGTCTGCCTTTTTTTATTTTGATCACTTTGCATCGTTTATGACAAATGAAGCCCAAAAAACCAAAAACCTTAGAGGATAAAATACGTGAAGCCACCCTTGGTATGAAATGCCCGGTTCATGGGAAGGAACCCATGATAACGGTTAACATGGAGGAGGCTGACGTGAAAATTGAGGGTTGTTGCATTTTTTTTAAAACAGATGTTAAGGTAGCGGTAGACCGTGTAATTCGTGCCTGGAACCTTCATGGTGAACACTTAAGGGCACGCAGAAATCGTCCTGAAAACGATTAAGAAAGGAATATATTCTATTTAACATAATGTTAATTATATTTTTCGCCCTAATCCTTCACACAATCCACGAAATATAATTAACGTTATGTCTGCGGCTATCGCCTTGCCTGTCGGTAAATAGCCCCTCGGCCTTTAAATAAAATTTATTTTGGCCTTTGCCTCCGCTCGCTTTCGCTCCTGTGCGGATGCTAGCTAATAAAGCAATAACCTCCGGAAAAGAAATTTACAAGCAATCCGGGTACAATTTTTTACATTGCAAAAGATATACATGCTTAATAATAATATACTCGACGAAATAAACGATCTTAAAAACGACGCCTCATTGCGATCGGCATTACGTATTTATACGATCCTCGAAAATAACAAGCAATTCTTCATTAAAAACCTGGATGAAGATTTTTTCAATCTTGTTTTTAAAAATTTTGAAGAACTTGCATATAGTCACTCAGGCAAATACAATTCGCCTGAATTTAAAGAAAACTACAGCCGCAATTACCAAATGCTGGCCTACCGGCTTGATAAACTCTTGTAATTAGTATGCAAGCTGCTTCCCGGCAGTTTCGGCAACACCAAACCAGTAATCAAGGAAAGCGTTAATCCGCGATTCGGTCTGCTCTCCCTCTACCTGCTTGTTCACAACCGTGTTGGCGCCATACTCGTAACAACGTTTCACCATGTCAGGCGGGGTATTCTCGCCCATTATAACTACAGGAATGTGTTTAAAGTGATCGTTATCCTTAACTTCCTGCAATACATAAAAACCGTTTTGGGGAGCGGCTTGCAGTTTTAAAATGATCACTCTTGGCAATGCTTCGTTATCGATTAGTTTTCTGTGCAGAAAAGTCATAACCTCATTGCTGTACGATAGAAATTCATGCGGAACATTTCTTGCGTTAAAATGCCCACTACTAAGTTCTCTGCTGGCCGCATCGGCTTCCAGCATTAAAATGTAACCCTTACTCATCTTGTTGTGTGTTTGTGCTAATAAGCCAAATATAACAATTGAAATAACAAACCGTTACATTTTTAGATGAACCTGCAAATATGAGGTATGGTTATTTTCATACAACCCGCCGGGGTTATATCATTTTATTTTATCAATCTTCAGTATTCCCTTTTAAGTATATTCTGTTTTAATCTTAAATTTGAAAACGGTTAATCAGAAAATGCCCCGCGAATCCACCATATTGCTTGTTGAAGATGAAGAAAATCTGGCCAATACTCTTGCGCTTAATCTTCAGCTTGAAAAGTATAATGTGTTACTGGCGCACTCCGGTCCTGAGGCACTTAAACTTTTTAATAAACACGAAACAGAAATAGACCTGGCTCTTTTGGATATTATGCTTCCGGGCGTTACAGGTTATGATTTGTTTAAGGATTTTAAACAGAAAAAGCCCGCGCTTCCTGTTATTTTTTTAACAGCTAAGGGACATTCATCCGATAAGATTTCAGGCCTAAAATTGGGTGCCGATGACTATATCGTTAAGCCATTTGAACTCGAAGAACTTTTATTGCGTATTCAAAATGTTTTAAAAAGACATGCTAAACCAGAATCATCAATATTCACCTTTGCCGGAGGTTCCATTAATTTCGAAACGTTTGAGATAAAGGATATAAAAGGCGAAACTACTACCCTTTCAAAACGCGAAATAGGCCTTCTTAAATTGCTTACATCCAATATTAATAAAGTAATTTCACGCGATGAAATTATTGAAACTCTCTGGGAACCAAATGAAAACGCCTCTTCCAGAACAATTGATAATTACATTTTAGCGTTCCGGAAATATTTTGAACAAAATCCGAAAGAGCCTGTGCACTTTCATTCTGTAAGAGGCGTTGGCTATAAATTCACTTTATAGTTTTAAATTTCCAAAGAAAACCTTACGGATTTTTCTTGATGTACTCCGATAAATCCTTCTTTGAACTGCTAAAAGTTAAACCATCGTACACTTTAAAATAGTTTTTCTTATCCATAGTTTTTGAATAAGCCCATTTAGAAAATGACAAGCGGTTACTTTCAAAAGAAAATAATTTAACAAGGCCTAAAACCTGCGTTGCAGTAAGGTTAGACTGAGTTATAAATGTTTTGGCCATACTCATTTTACTATTATCTGTTGGTTCATTTCTGATTGTGTTAACAATCCCGTTATAAGTATCATCGTCCATTGCTCCATTTGAATTCGCAGTCGTGGAAACTCCAATTGTTACGGAAGAAGTGGGCTGAACAGTTATTGTTCGTGGAGGGGTAACCACATGCGGATTAAACGTTGGGTCAGCGGAAAGAGTATTGCTTAAAGCTGTGTTGTTTCCTGCATTATTTCCCAGGTTTGGATTGTTACTATTAAAGCTTGGACCGGAATTAACAGGAACCGTAGAGCCTGATAATTCATTATTTTCAGTAGCTACCATGGGAACTTTACCTTCGGCGGCAATGGCGTAATTACCAAACTCATCTTTATTAATAACGTATTTGGAGTTATATTTCAGCGTATTTCCAATTGTAAATGAGAGTGGCTGACTGCTTCCGTCCTGGTAAATTTTTACTTTATACTTGGTTTCGTCAAGAAAATCAAATGCAACTGCCGATCTATATTCAATTCCAGAACGCACACCATTTATGGATACTATAAATTTCGGATAACTTTCATCTCTGTTACGGATAGTAATTTTGCCCACTTCCTGGGCCATTATTGTTCCGGCAAAGGCTATTACCGCCATCAATTGTAAAATTCTATTCTTCATGTTTTTGTTTTTTGGTTTATACATCAAACTACCATACCTAATTTCTAATAATTATTTCCAACACTCATTCTTCAATTCAATCAAAGCTTCAATTAAACCAGGTTAAATAGTTGATCTATAAAGATAAATATTTTTTTGGTGAAATTATTTTAATGATCTTTTGCTTTACATTTTCTTATATTTATAACCACTCAGTAAAAACACATGAACACACTTAATAACTACGCCTGCGGCCAATGGGTAGCGGGTTCCGGAAAAGGACAGGAATTATTTAACGCCATTACAGGAGAAGCAATTGCCACTGCAAGCAGCAAAGGATTGGATTTCGCAAAAATGTGCGAATACGCGCGCACCGTTGGCGGACCAAAGCTGCGTAAAATGACATTCCAGGAAAGAGGCTTAATGCTTAAAGCCCTTGCCATGCACCTTCTGAGCAAGAAAGAAGAATTTTACAAGGTGAGCTGGGCAACCGGCGCAACCCGTATAGATAGCTGGGTGGATATTGAAGGCGGTATTGGTAATTTATTTACATACGCCTCTCTTCGTCGCCAGTTTCCTAATGAAACTTATTGTTACGATGGCGACGCGGCCAAACTAAGTAAAAACAACACTTTTATTGGCCATCATATTTGCGTTCCTAAGGAGGGAGTTGCCATTCACATTAACGCTTTCAACTTCCCTGTTTGGGGCATGCTTGAAAAAGTTGCTGTTAACTGGCTTGCCGGGGTTCCGGCAATTGTAAAGCCCGCAACAGTTACTTCATATTTAACCGAAGCTGTAGTTAAAGAAATTATTGCAAGTAAAATTATTCCCGAAGGAGCGCTTCAATTAATCTGCGGGAGTGCAAACGGAATTCTGGATCATGTCATTAATCAGGACGTAATTACGTTTACCGGTTCGGCAACTACCGGAAAAATGCTGAAGTCTAATCCACGCCTCATAGAGGAATCTGTTCATTTTAACATGGAGGCTGATTCGCTTAACTGCTGCGTACTTGGAAGCGACGTTACCCCTTCAATGCCGGAATTTGATATTTTCATTAAAGAAGTTGCAAGAGAGATTACTACCAAAGCAGGACAAAAATGTACTGCAATTCGCCGCGTTATTGTTCCGGAAAATATGGTAGAAGATGTTCACATTGCTTTAGGAAAAAGGTTAGCACAAACTGTTATTGGCGATCCTAACGTTGAAGGTGTTCGCATGGGCTCGCTGGCGGGTCAGTCTCAATTAAAAGAAGTAAAAGAAAAAGTTGAGTTACTGAGCAAGACACAAAAAATAATTATTGGCGACTTTGAAAGGTTTGAGGTTAAAGGCGCTGATAAAAATAAGGGAGCGTTTATGCCTCCAATTATTTTCCTTAACGAAAATCCATTTAAGAATGTAGATTGTCATAATATCGAAGCTTTTGGTCCTGTAAGCACCATTATGCCGTACAAAACAATTGATGAAGCCATTCAGTTAAGTAAAATGGGTAAAGGTTCGCTGGTGAGTTCAATTGTAACAGCGGATGACAAAATTGCGCGAATGTATGTTATTGGCGCCGCATGTATGCATGGAAGAATTCTTGTGTTAAATAACGAATGTGCAAAAGAAAGTACAGGCCATGGAAGCCCTATGCCAATGCTTGTTCATGGAGGACCAGGTCGGGCTGGTGGTGGAGAAGAAATGGGTGGTAAACGCGGGGTTTTTCATTATTTACAGCGTACCGCAATTCAGGGCTCCCCTACCACAATTACCAATATTTTAAATAACTATCAAAACGGATCTAAATATATTATTAAAGACACTCACCCATTCCGCCACTACTTTGAAGAGCTGGAAATTGGCGAAACTTTGATTACAGATACACACACCGTAACCGAAGACGATGTAATTAATTTTGCGAATCTGAGCGGAGATAAGTTTTATGCGCACATGGACCCTAACTCACTTGATGGGACAATCTTTAAACGCACCGTTGCACATGGATATTTTATTTTATCACGCGCCGCAGGATTATTTGTTGATCCGCCTAAAGGACCGGTATTACTTAATTATGGAATTGATGAATGTAGATTTACAAAACCAATTTACCCGGGCATGACCATTGGAGTTAGATTTACATGCAAGGAAAAATCTGAAAGTGATAAACCTTTAAAAGCCGCAAATGGCGAAGAAGTAAAAACAGGAATTGTAAAATGGCTGGTGGATATTTACGATGCAAGCCCTCAGGAAGTAAGAGATAGATTGGGCCTTGAAGGAACTACAGGTGAAACTGCGGGAATTGCTACCATATTAACTATGGTAAAAAAGAAAAATCAGAATTAATCTTTAATCAAATGAAAAAGCTCCCCTACTTGTTTTTATTTATTGCTGCATTCACAATAAGTGTAGCGCAAAACAAAGATTCACTTTTGGCAATTGCAAAAAAAACGCCTGCCGATTCCAACTCAGTGAATGCATATATCAAATTATCCAAACTGGTGATGCCGGTGGACATGAAACTCTCGGAAGAATATGCTGCTAACGCACGCGCTACGGCAGAAAAAATAAATTTTTTTAAAGGGGCTGGAGATGCTTTAATGCAATCAGCTGTTGTTTGTTTTTCTTCAGGGAGACTTGAAGACGCGTATAAAAACTTTCTCCTGGCAAACAATAAGTATGATAAGGGAAAACTTACAGGACGTGCCGCAAGGGCGCTTAACAACGCCGCTTATGCTCAATATAGCATGGGAAATTATGAGAAAAGCCTTGAACTTTATCAAAAGGCCTTAAAAGGATTCGAAGCTATAAAAGATTACCCTGCCATTAGTACATGCATTGAAGGTATTTCTGCAATTTACTATTCCTTTAAAAACTATGACAAAATGCTCGAATACTATTATTATGGTTTAAAAGTTTTTAGGGATGCCGGTGATACGGCAAGATTGGCTTCCATTTATAATGCTTTGTCTGTTGCTTATACCGAAAAAAATAACCTTGATAGCGTTTATATCTGCCTGAAAAAATCATACGATTTGTATTCATTAATAAAGGATGAACAATCAAAGGGGTTTATACTTAATAACTTCGGCAGGTATTATGTTGCGCGCAAAGATTTTGCCAAAGCTGAAGAATCTTATCAAAAAGCCAGAGACATAAACCTGGCTGTTAATGATCTTAAGCAACTTTCATTTAGTCTTGAAGGACTTGGTGAATTAAGTCTTCAAAAAAAGGAATATAAACAGGCCCTTCAATATTATAAAGAGTCAATGGATCTACAGGAGAAACTGAAACTTCACACTTATATGATAAAGAAATTCTATAAGATGGGAATTGTTTCCGACTCGTTAAAGGATTATAAACAAGCTGTTAATTACTACAACCAAGGTTTAACTGCAGCCAAAGAAACCGGACAAAAAGATCTGATAATGAATTATTACAACGGGCTCGCATTTGCCTATAAGGGTATGAAGGATTATGGCAAAGCCCTTGAGTATTTTGAACTTTGGTCATCTGAAAAAGATTCAATTTTCAATAAGGAATCAAGAGATAATGTGAATGAAATGACAGCTAAATATGAAACTGAAAAGAAACAACTCTTAATTGATAACCTCGAAAAAGAAAAGACTATTCAAAAAGCTGAAATAAAAAGCGCCAACACTCAAAAAATTGCATTAGCTACAGGATTAATTCTAATGCTTGGCCTTGCTATCGTAATGATTAGAAGTTACAGGCAAAAACGAAATGCTAATCTATTATTAACTGAAAAAAATAATTTAATAGAAAACCAAAAGAATGAAGTAACCCACCAGAAAGAGATTATTGAAGAAAAACAAAAAGAAATAGTCGACTCTATCAATTACGCGAAAAGGATTCAATATTCGCTACTGGCCAACAAAAACTTTGTTACTGAACACATTCCCGAAAATTTTATTTATTTCAAACCTAAAGACATTGTAAGTGGTGATTTTTACTGGGCAACCTTGCATAACGGAAAATTCTATATCGCGGCTTGCGACAGCACCGGGCATGGTGTTCCGGGCGCCTTTATGAGTTTACTAAACATTGGTTTTCTGAGCGAAGCTATTAATGAGAAAAATATTGCGGAACCCAATAAGGTATTAGATTATGTACGAGAAAGATTAGTTAACAGCATAAGTAAAGAAGGACAAAAAGATGGTTTCGATGGCATTTTACTTTGCATTGATAAAAAAAATAAAGAAATATCTTATGCCGCCGCCCACAACGCACCGCTGCTAATTTCCGGAGAAAGCGTAACCTATCTTGAAACCAATAAAATGCCCGTAGGGATGGGAGAAAAAAATGAACCATTTAATCTTCATAAGATAAATATGAAGCCAGGGGACACGCTTTACCTTTATACAGACGGATATGCCGATCAATTCGGTGGACCTAAAGGGAAAAAATTGATGTATAAAAAACTTAATGAGATGCTCTTTTCAGCCAAAGACCTTCCTTTAAAGAAACAAGCCGAAGAATTAGACCGGCAGTTCCAGGAATGGAAAGGGGATTTAGAGCAGGTGGATGATGTTTTAGTGATTGGAATGCGGATTTAATTTCCTGAAACAATTAAAACAAAAAAATAAAGACTATAAATAACATGTTCCTATAATACTCCTTCCTGCATGTACAGAAATATTATTATTGTTATTTGTATTTTAATTACAGGCTTATCATCAGCTCAGAAATCTGATGCCGACTCTTTATATCTTTTACTTCGTAAAAAACCTCACGACACCATTGTTGCCAAACTCCATTTTAAACTTGGTAATTTTTATGCAGAAAATGATGCTGCTTTTGACAGTGCGTTAGTACATTATAAATTGTGTGCTTTTATTGCTAACGAAGCTGGATTTAACAGACTGGTTCTCTATGCTCTCCGCGACCTTGGGCATCATTTTGTTAATAACGGCTCAACAGATAGCGCAATCTATTATTATAACAAGGGGTTGTCATATGTCACCAATAAAAAAGAAACAATCTATATGGATCTTTTAAGCGGCATAGGAAATGGTTATTTTTTAGAAGGAAATTATTTAAAAGCTTACGATTATTATTTAAAATATATGCAACAGGCTGAAATCAGCGGAACACTTAAGCAGAAGGCGAGAGCATATAGCAATGTTGGAGTAATACTTAAAGAGCAAAAAAAATATGATGAGGCGCTCAAACACTTTAAGAAAGCCCTGGAAATGGGAAAAAAAGCAGGAGATGAGAAAAGCATTTATATCAGTTACGTAAATACCGGCAACGTTTATAATGAAAAATCTGAGGAAGAAAATAATCCTGATTTAAATCTTTTGGCTCTTGAAAACTACAACAAGGCACTCCCAATAGCTCTTGATCCGAAAAAGCCAGATAACCGTATTGGCGCCATCCTCCTTTTGGGAAATATTGGAAATATTTACGCAGACCTTAAAGAATATGATAAGGCCATCAAAGAATACGATCATGCCATTAAGCTTATGGATGAAGAAGGTTATTTTCCCCAATCGGCCCTTGTGTACAACAATCTTTCGGGAATTTATCTCGACATGAAAGATTTAAAAAACGCACAAAAATTTCTGAAAAAGGGAGAGGAAGCATCCCTCCGCTCCGACTCTCCCGATAACATGGCGCAGCTTTACGAAACGTACGCCCGGTATTATGAAATGGTATCCGACTTCCCCAACGCTTACAAGAGCCATGTACTATATAAAAAATACAGCGACAGCCTTTTTAATACCGATAATGCCGAAAAACGCAGAGAGCTGGAGCTGAACTTTGAATTTGAAAAGAAAGAAGCCGCAACACGGGCTGAGCAGGAGAAAAAAGAAGAAATTGCAAAGCAGGAAAAGCAAAAGCAACTTATTATTTTAAATTCTTTTATCGCAGGATTTGTACTCATGTTGCTCCTGGCTTTCTTTATTTTCAGAGGATACCGGGGCAAGAAAAAAGCAAATGAAATAATAACTTTGCAAAAAGATGAAGTTGAAAGGGCTAAACAAATTATTGAAAAACAAAAAGACCTGGTAGAAGAAAAGCAAAAGGAAATTCTTGATTCCATACATTACGCAAAACGAATACAGCACGCGCTTTTTGCAAGTGATTCAACGCTTGAAAAAAATTTGTCGGGAAAACAAAATTACTTTGTTTACTTCAAGCCTAAAGACATAGTAAGCGGCGACTTTTACTGGGTAACCGAAAATACTGACAGTTTATACCTGGCAGTTTGCGACAGTACAGGTCATGGAGTACCCGGAGCTTTTATGAGCTTGTTAAACATTGGTTTTATCAGCGAGGCAATTAATGAACATAATATTCTATCGCCTGAAAAGGTATTTGATTATGTTCGAAAAAGATTGGTAGATAGTATTAGTCAGGATGGTCAGAAAGATGGATTTGACGGAATTTTATTACGCAGGAATAAAAGCACCAGAAAAATCACTTACGCTGCTGCAAATAATCGCCCGGTGTTAGTTTCAAATAACGGAATTAAAGAATTGGAGTGCGATAAAATGCCTGTTGGTAAAGGCGAAAAAGATTATCCGTTCAACCTATTCAGTATTGAAACTAACGGATTTCTGTATTTATACACGGATGGTTATGCCGATCAATTTGGCGGACCAAAAGGTAAAAAATTCAAATACAAACAGCTTAACGAATTACTAAATTCCATTTCAATGCACAACACTTCAGAACAAACAAAACTATTGAGCAAACGTTTTGAAGAATGGAAAGGCGATCTGGAACAAGTTGATGATGTACTGGTATTTGGAATAAAAGTTTAAAAAAACATCCCCTGCATATGAGAGTTTATATCTTAATTATTTTCTTCGCAATATTTTTCAGCTGCCTGCACAGTCAGAATACACACGACAGCCTTGTAGCAGTAGCAGCAAAATCTCCGGATAATCTCCAGAAATTAATTTTGTATAATGCCATCGAGGCAAGTGCTAAAAAAAAGGAAGATATTCTGAAACTTTCTGAAAAAACAGCGGAGTTAGCGGATAAACTTTTAAAAATGTTTCCTCAAAAAAAAGATTCTATTTTGCATTTTAAAGGTATTGCCTTAAATGATATTGGATATTATTATAAAGAGTTTGGTAAAACCGGAAAAGCAGTTGAATACACGCTTGAAAGTATAAAAATACAGGATCAGATCCGTGATTCATCAGAACTGATAACAAGCTACAACAATCTGGCAATAATGCTTCGGGAACAAGGTGACACAACCGGGGCGTTAAATTATTTATTTAAAGCTGAAAATCTTGCCGATAAATATAAAAAGCCCTTTCTTTTAGCACATGTTCAAAGCCAGATAGGACAAAGTTATAAGCAACGTGGCAATTATGCAATGGCTATGCAGTACTATGAAAAAAGTTTAAAAATAGCCCGGGAACAAAAGAATGAAAAACAGATTGCCCGGTTGCTTAATTTTATGGGGAACGTAAGTTTAAAACAAAATAAAGTCGATGAAGCCATCTCCAAATTCGAAGAATCTCTTAAAATTTTTGAAGAAAAAAAGGATCTTGATGGTCAGTCCTCCTCCCTACTCTATCTTGCGGCCGCTTATTTTCATGCAAAAAACGATTTAAGTAAAGCCGAGAAATACTACCTCAAGTCGTATGAACTTGCAAAACAAAAAAGCAACCTGTTTAATAAACAGCATTGCATGCAGGCTTTGGGGATGTTATATAACAAACTTGGAAAATACAAACTGGCCTATGAGTACCACTTTAACTATATTCAGTTACGGGATAGCCTGCAGAACGAAGAAACCAAGCGTTCAGTTTTAAAGAAAGAATTACAATACAGTTTTGATAAAAAAGCAAGTGCCGACAGTGTTAAAAACGCGGAGGAAAGAAAAGTGCAGGAGGCTGTTATTCGCGCTAACGAAAGTCAGCTTAAGCAAGAGAAAAATTTTCGCTATACACTTTATGGAGGAATTACACTCTTGCTAGTATTCGGAGGTATTACCTATAATCGTTTTAAACTCACTCAAAAGCAAAAACATATTATTGAACAAAAAAGTAAGGAAACTGAAACTCAAAAAGTAATTATTGAGGAAAAACAAAAAGAAATCCTGGATTCTATTCATTATGCCAAACGTATCCAACACGCATTATTAGCCAGCAATTCATTACTGAACAATAATTTAAACGGCCCTGAAAATTATTTCGTGTACTTTAAACCTAAAGATATTGTGAGCGGTGATTTTTATTGGGCTACTGAACAGGATAATTATTTCTATCTGGCTGTATGCGACAGTACCGGGCATGGTGTTCCCGGAGCATTCATGAGCCTTCTGAATATTGGTTTTATGAGCGAAGCTATTAAGGAACACAACATACTCTCACCCGACCAGGTATTTACATATGTTAGACAACGTCTAGTAAACAGCATTAGCCAGGAAGGACAAAAAGATGGTTTTGATGGCATACTTCTTCGCCTTGATAAAAATAACGGCTCGCTAACATACGCTGCTGCTCATAACAGGCCTTTTATGGTTAATGAAAATAATTTTAAAGAACTTGAATGTGATAAAATGCCGGTTGGTAAAGGCGAAAAAGATGAGCCTTTCCGAATGTTTACTATTGAAAAACAAAATGGCTGGCTATATCTATATACAGATGGTTATGCCGATCAGTTCGGAGGGCCAAAAGGAAAAAAATTCAAATATAAATCCCTGAACGAATTGCTTTCTGAAGCATCTCAAAAATCATCTTCAGAACAAAAAAATATAATTGATTCCAATTTTGAAAACTGGAAAGGATCTCTTGAACAGGTTGATGATGTTTTAGTGATTGGTATTAAAATAACATGACAAGGATTTTTAAAACATATTTTTTATTAGTCATTAGTATTTTCCTGTTTTACGCAGGACATTCACAGCCTTCACGCAAGATTGATAGTTTGCTAAGACTCTTACGGAACAACCCTCACGACACAGTAAAAGCAAAGCTCCTGTACCGTATCGGCGGTAACTATGAAGGACTGGGGCTATATGATTCCACCTACAAATACGCAAGGCTAAGCAATAATCTTTCAAAAAAAACAAGATTTACTCACGGGCTTGGAGCCTCCTGCAATATGATGGCGCATTACTTCAGCGCGAAGGGCATGCACGATTCAGCTTTAAAATATTATGATACTGCCTTTTTTTATTACAGGCTTAATAACGATAAAGTAAGAATAGCCGGACTGTATAATAATGTGGGAGTTATTTATAAAAAGAAGGGGAATACAGCAAAGGCACTCGAAAACTATTATAAGTCACTTAAACTTAAAGAAGAGCTTAAGGATTCTATTGGCATTGCCAACAGTTGCGCTAATATTGGTAATTTGTATGATGATAACGGAGATACAACTAACGGTCATAAATATAATCTCCGGGCTCTTGTAATCAGGGAAAAGATAAGGGATTTATCAGGGTTGGCTAACTCCTATCTTTCCGAAGGCTTATACTATTCATGGAGACAGAATTTTAAAAAGGCGGAACCGTATTTCAGAAAATCGCTGGAAATTCAGGAAGAGCTGGGAGATGAAGAAGGGATAGCCATTTCCTGCTATAATATAGGGGGCTTTTATTTTAGACAGAAAATTTATCCGGAAGCCGAGAAACTGTTCAAAAAAGCGCTTGTCATTTCTGAAAAAAACTCTGATCCCGAAGGAATTGCTACCTGTAACAAAACTCTTGGCGATCTGTATTATGCCCAGAACCGCAAGAAGGAAGCAGTAGCTTATTATGAGAAAGCTTATAAAGCTGCCCTTACTTCCAATGTAAAGGATGTTATATATCCTATTACATACGATCTTAGTACCTCCTACGAAGATATGGGAGATTATAAAAACGCCCTCTTTTATCATAAGGAATGGGCCATGCTGAAAGACAGCCTGTTCAGCCGTGAAAACCTCAAAAAGTTGACAAGCACCGAATTAAAATACCAGCACGAAAAAGAAAGAATTCTCCTGCAAAACGAACAGCAAAAAAAAGAGGCCATTGCCAAAGCCGAAAATCACAAAAAAAATATTATCATTATATGCATTTCGCTGTTCATTCTTGCCGCGATCATATTTGCCTTTATACTGTATAAACGCCTTCAGGAAAACAGAAAACAAAAACATGTGATCGAACAACAAAACAAGGAAATTGTTGATTCAATTAAATACGCCAAGCGGATACAAAACACCCTTCTCGCCGGCGAATCCTTTGTCACCCAAAACCTTCCGCAGAATTTTATTCTTTATAAACCTAAAGACATTGTGAGCGGAGATTTTTATTGGGCAACAGTTAGTTCAGAGTTACGGGTTCATAGTCAGGAAGATGTTAACCCTGAACCCCACACGCCTAACTCCCGACCATTTTATCTCGCTGTTTGTGATTCAACCGGACATGGTGTTCCCGGCGCATTCATGAGCCTGCTTAATATTGGTTTCCTGAACGAGGGAATTAATGAAAAAAAGATCTATGAACCAGGCGCAATATTCAACTACACAAGAGATAAACTCGTTAACAGCATTAGTAAAGAAGGACAGAAAGACGGCTTTGACGGAATACTGGTAAGATTTGAAACAGACGAATCAGGGACCCAGATAACTTATGCAGCTGCCAATAATAAACCGGTGATTGTCTCTGATGGAATGATAACCGAATTAGACAATGATCGCATGCCTGTGGGTAAAGGAGAAAGAGATATGCCGTTTAATTCTTTTTCACTAAGGTTGAAAAAAGGTGACATGCTGTATTTGTATACAGACGGGTATGCCGACCAGTTCGGTGGCCCTAAAGGAAAAAAATACAAATACAGGAAACTGAATGAGCTACTGGCAAAAATAAGCCGTGAAGAAATGCAGGTTCAGAAAGAGATTCTTGATACGGAGTTTAAGAACTGGAAACAAAATCTGGAACAGGTAGATGACGTTTTAATAATCGGAATTAAATTATAAATTTATAGAGTGGAATCTGCGTTACAAAATGAACAGGACATAATCCGTTATATTGATGAAATAAACGATAAGATATGGAATCTTCGTTCAAGTCCCGCTAATGATTACGACCCCTTCCTGCTTTCCGAGGAAGTGCTGGAAAAATCTAAATCCATTAATTACCAGTATGGAATTGCCCGGGTAATGCTGAATAAGGCCCTGGGAATATATATAGTTCAACACAATCCGGAACTTTCTATGCAGCTTCTTAATGAATGTTTGAACATGTTTATGGAGATGGGTGAAATTAAATGGGTTGCAAACACCAGGTTAACTCTTGCAATCATGTGCACCAGCTCCGGAAACCCTGAAACAGCCCTTTATCATGCTGTGAAAGGGATTCAATTTTATGAAGCGGATAATGCCAATGATTCTGACACAGTTATGGCTTATTACATTACTGGCACAGTTTATAAAGACTTAAAAAAATACGACGATGCGGAAAGATATTATTATAAAGGTATTATCCCAAATTGCAACCCAAATTTATGGACTGGCAGAATTTATACCAGTCTTGCTAATATTTTCAATGAACGCGGCGATTATGAAAAGGCGCTTGATCACTCATTTAAAAGCTTAAATATTCTTGAAACTGAAAACAATTTAATTGGTATAAGCAGGGCTTTTAGCGATATTGGAAACATCTATAAAAAACTTAAAAATTTCGACAGTGCACTGGAATATTTTTTTAAGTCTTTAAAGATAAGAGATGAGATTAATTTAAAACATTTTCAATTAGGAAGCCTCATAGAAATTGCCGGAACTTATTTTGAACTAAATAATGAAAAAGAAGCACTGGCATACTACCTGAAAGCCGAACCAATTGCTAATGAAACTTCACATCACGCCAGGCTGGGTTTAATTTACAGACAACTGGCCCAACTTTACAAAAAACAAAATGATTTTTTAAAATCAATTGATTATTACGAGAAATATATAGAACATACCCAGGAACAAAATAAGAAAGAGCGTGAAACTAAGATTGAAAGCATGCAAAACGCTTTGCTGCAGGAAAAAGAACAGGAAATAGAAAGACTGAAAAATGTTGAACTAAAAAACGCCTATACTCTTATCTCTGAAAAGAATAAGGAAATAATGGACAGTATTCATTACGCTAAAAGAATTCAGAAAGCGCTCCTTGCCTCAGATGATTTACTTTCCTCGCACCTGCCCGGGCATTTTGTTTTTTACCGGCCAAAAGATATAGTTAGTGGTGATTTTTATTGGGCAACTGCCAGCTCAGAGTCAGGGGTTCGTAGTTTAAAGAAGTTTAACCCAGAACAACCAACTCCTGAATCCCAATTATTCTATCTGGCTGTTTGCGACTCCACTGGCCACGGTGTTCCCGGAGCGTTTATGAGTCTTCTTAATATCACATTTCTGAATGAAGCCATTAATGAAAAAGGAATAAAAGAACCGCATTTGATATTAAACCATGTACGAGAACGCCTGATAAATTCGGTTTCTCAGGATGGTGGTCGCGACGGAATGGATGGTACTCTTTTGTGTATTAAAACTTTTGAAGATTATGCTGAAGTTACCTATTCATCAGCCAACAACTACCCGGTTCTTTTGTCCGGCAATAATGTAAGCGTTCTTAACGCGGATAAAATGCCGGTTGGTAAAGGTGAAAAAACACATTCATTTACCCTACACAGTTTAAAGGTTAAAAAGGGAGACACTCTCTATTTATTTACGGATGGTTATACCGACCAGTTCGGAGGCCCGAGAGGAAAAAAATTCAGATACAAACAATTCGAAACATTACTCCAAAACGCAAGCCTGTTGCCACTAAATAAACAATCAGCTTTAATCTCAGATAAATTTGATGAATGGAAAGGTGATCAGGAACAGGTTGACGATGTTCTGGTAGTAGCGATAAAATTTTAATTTTTAACGTTTAATTTTATTACAGCTCCTGTTCTTGCAGGAAAGAAGAATGTTAACTAACTTAGGGATTGGTGCTTAAAAAAAATCAATACCTGATTACTGTTTTATTCTTGCTGGTAATTTCTTCCTTACACGCCGGTAATAACGACTCTCTTTTAAAGATTTTAAATAAGCAACAGTCAGACGACAGTAATACTGTAAATTTACTTTACAGAATTGGCCAATCGTATCTTGAAGCTGCTGATCATTCACAGGCGCTTGTCTTCTTTCACAAATCTGCTTCATTGGCCCACCGTCTGAAATATTTTTTACATGAGGGAAATGCCTACAATAAGATTGGAGATATTTATTATAATGAAGACCAAAACAGTAAGGCCAAGGAGTTTTATAATAAAAGTCTTGAACTTTTTAAAGAGAAAAACTATTATTACCACCTTGCCCTGACGTATAACGATTTGGGTAATTTGGAAGAATCGGAAGGAAATTACAATGCAGCGCTAAAATGCTTTTTGAATTATCTTAACTTTTCTGAAAAGATAAAAAGTCCGAAAGACATTGCCATTGCTTACAATAACATGGCAATAATTTTCGCCGATATGGGCGAGTTTAAAAAGGAGCTCGCTTATAATTTTAAAGCGCTGAAACTTAGGGAACAGATGAATGATCCCGCACAACTTTCCGCTTCCTATAATAATATTGGTGTAGCTTATCAAAATGTTGACAACTACGAACTGGCAATATTATACTTTACAAAAGCTCTTCAATTAAGAAAAACCATTAATGATGCAGTTGGCATTGCCGGATGTTATCACAACCTGGCGATTTGCTATAAACACAAAAATGACATTTCACTGGCCGAACAATATTATTTTAAGGCCCTACACATGCAGGATAGTCTCGGGATAAAAAGCGAAACAATTCTTACCCGCATTAACCTTGCAAAACTTTATCTTGAAACCGGCAATTACAACAAAGCGGTAACTTTTTTGGAAGACTCACGCCAACTCGCGACAGAACTTAAACTTCCTTCACTGGAAGCTGACGCGCATCAATCGCTTGTTGACGCCTATGAACTATTAAAAAATCCATCAAGGGCTTTTTTTAATTACAGAAAATATATTGAACTGCGCGACTCGCTAAACAACATAGAGCAATCAAAAGAATTTACAAGAATTGAAATGCAAAATCAGTTTGATAAGGAACTTGCAGAACGTCAGTCAAACCAGGCAAAAAAAGACGCTATTTTAAAACAGGAACAAAAACAACAAAGAATCATTACCATTGCAATTAGCCTGCTCTTATTAATAATAAGCATTTTCCTGGTATTTGTTTATAGAAACTACAAGCAAAAAAAACAGGCCAACATTATCATCACCAACCAGAAAAAAGAAGTAGAAGGTCAGAAACACCTCATAGAGGAAAAACAAAAAGAAATTATTGATTCCATTAACTATGCTAAGCGCCTGCAAAATGCCATTCTTGCAAGTGAAGGAGATATCAGGATTTACTTTCCAACCAGTTTTTTGTATTACAAACCTAAAGATATTGTTGCTGGTGATTTTTACTTTTTTGAAACAACTGCCACCCATGTTTTTTATGCCGCTGCCGACTGCACCGGACATGGGGTTCCGGGAGCCCTGGTTAGTGTTGTTTGTTCCAACGCGTTAAGTCGCTGCGTAAAGGAATTTGCTTTAACCTCACCAGGAGAAATACTGGATAAAACACGCGAGCTTGTATTAGAAACCTTTAAAAAAAGCGCTCAGGATGTTAAGGATGGAATGGATATAAGTCTGATAGCTGTTGAAAAAAATTCAGTGCCTGGCAAAAATCTTAAATGGGCGGGAGCTAATAATCCGCTATGGTATGCAAGCAAAGAAAACAACGGATACTCAATAACAGAGATAAAGGCCAACAAACAACCTATTGGCCTTACAGATTCCCCTATCCCTTTTACAACTCATCATATTACATTAAACCCTGGAGATCATATCTTTTTATTTACTGACGGATATGCTGATCAGTTTGGAGGACCTAATGGAAAAAAATTCAAATACAAACAACTTGAAAGAGTAATTCTCGAATCGTGCGGACTTGATTCAATCCGGCAGAAAAAACATCTCGAAACCTCATTTGAAAACTGGAAAGGGACCAATGAACAGGTAGACGATGTGTTGTTAATAGGAATAAAAATTTAAAACAAAACTCTATATTTATATTACTTGAAACCCGTTAAAATAATATTCTCCTTTTTTATTTTTTGCTGCATCAATACATACGGCATTAATAAGGACTCCTTGCTTAATATCATCTATTCACCTACCAGCCATGACTCAAGCAAATTCAATGCGTATTATGAACTTGCCTGGGATCTGATATATTCAAATCCTGACTCTACCTATCTCTGCGCAAAAAAAGCTTATTCCCTTGTAAAAGATTCCAAATCAAAAAGGCAGCAAACAAAAGTTCTTAATTTACTTGGTGGTTATTTCCAGGTAAAATCTGATTATTTACAGGCGATAGAATATTACCAGAGATCGCTTAAAATTGGAACAGAATTAAATGACGCTGACGCTATGCTTGTTGCATTTGGCAACATCGGATCTTTATACATTCACATGGGACAAAGTAAAAAAGGATTGGAGTACCAACTGAAAAGCCTGGCCATTGCTGAAAAATTTAACCGCCGGCATAATTTGGGAAGTATTTATAATAACTTATGCCTTTTATACATTAACCTGAATGACTTTGAAAAAAGTAAGGAATATGGAAAAAAAAGCCTTGCTATATACTCTGAATTTAACGAAAAGAATGGGATCTGCTCTTCTTCCGGAAATCTTGGGAACGCATACCTCGCGTTAAAAGATTATGATATGGCACTTAAAAATTATCTCAATTGCTATAATCTTGCAGGCGAAATAGGAAATTATTTTGAACGGAGTCGCTCGGCAATTGACATCGGTAATATTTACCTGGCTAAAAAAAAATATAAAGAAGCCCTAAAGTATTTTGAAGAAGCAAAAAAAATTGGAGAAGAAAATGAAGACAATATGACCTTAAAAGATGCGTACGAAGCCATGTATCTTAGTTATAAAGGGCTGCAGGAAAAATCTAAGGCCCTAGATTGTTTTGAAAGGTTTTACAAATACAAGAACGCGCTCAATCAGGAGGAAAAAGAACAGGCCGTTACCCGAAAGGAAATGGAATATGAATTCAATAAAAGAACCGTTCGTGATAGCATTAAAAACGCTGAGGAAGGTAAACTTAAGGATGCACTGATTAAAGCAAATAAAGCGCAAATAGACAAGGATAAGGTTATGAAGATAGCGCTGTCGTTTGGATTGCTTCTGGTTATAGCCTTCGGTTTATTGATTTTTAATCGCTTCAGGATAACCAGAAAACAAAAACAAATTATCGAAATAAAAAGTAAACAAACAGAAGAGCAGAAAGAGATTATTGAAAACAAGAATAAAGAAATCCTGGATTCGATAAATTACGCGCGCCGAATACAGTATGCATTGCTGGCGCATGCAGAATTTTTGAAGGAAAACCTGCCCGATCATTTTGTACTCTTTAAACCTAAAGACATTGTAAGCGGTGATTATTACTGGGCGGCAAAAAAGGAGGACCTTTTTTATTTTGCGTGTTGCGATTCCACTGGTCACGGAGTGCCAGGCGCTTTTATGAGCCTCTTAAACATTGGTTTTATAAGTGAAGCTATTAATGAAAAAAACATACTTGAACCGGATTTAATTTTTAATTATGTACGAGAACGGTTGATTAAATCAATCAGTAAAGAAGAACAGAAAGATGGTTTTGACGGAATTTTATTGTGTATTGATAAACGAAACAATAAAATAACATACGTAGCAGCTAATAATGCCCCTGTTGTTGTTTCGAATGGGATTCTTACAGAATTACCATTTGATAAAATGCCGGTAGGTAAAGGTGAAATGCAAAACAATTTCACATTGCATACGCTTAATTTAAAACCAGGAGACACGCTTTATCTTTTCACAGATGGGTATGCCGATCAATTCGGTGGACCGAAAGGAAAGAAATTCAAATACAAACAACTCGAAGAATTGCTGGTAAAATTGTCCTCATTTCCACTTGAAGAACAAAAAGAAAAACTGGATCATGTGTTTATTGAATGGAAGGGCGACCTTGAACAAATAGATGACGTTTGCGTTATAGGTGTTCGTGTATAACTATTAAACGCGAATGAAATATATAATAATGCGATTTTTATTTCTGATAACATTACTGATTAGTTCGTGTCTTTATCAGGCACAAAACAAGAAGTGGATAGATTCTTTGAAAAACGTTGTTACTTCAGCTAATCACGATACGTTAAAAGCCAACGCCTTAATTTCGTTATGTGGCTATGAAATAAGGCAAGGAAATTTTAATTCCGCTCTTAATTATGGCGATTACGCTTATGATCTTTCAAAAAGGAAAAATTATAAAAAAGGAATGGCCAATGCCCGCAATAACATTGGAGCTGTATATTATTCTAAAGGCGAATACAATAAAGCAATAGAAAACTACAGCCTTGCCGCAAAAATAAAAGAAGAGATTGGGGATACTAAAGGAATGGGGCGTACAACAGGAAATATTGGCGCCATTTATTCCCAGCAGGGTAATTATCCGCTGGCCCTTCAATTTTACTTTAAAGCACTGAGCGTTTTCGAAAAAATAAAAGACAATGATAACATGATTGCTCCTTTAAATAATATTGGTCTTATTTACATTTACAATCATGATTATGAAAAAGCCCGAAAAATTTTCAATCGATTAATCTCGCATTTTAAAAACAACGGAATAACAAAGGATCATGTTTATACAATTGCCCTTGGCAACATGGGATTGATTTATAAAAAGGATAAGGATTATGCAACCGCCAGAAATTATTTCAATGAAGCGCTTGATATTAACCGTAAAAGTGGAGATAAACCTGGGGAAGCCTTGACTTTAACCAATCTGGCAGAACTTTATGCTGAAACCAAAGATACTGAAGCATCTCTCAGGTATTTTAATGAAGCTTTAGGAATAACAGAAGAAATAGGTGATCAGCAACAAACCGTTACAATACTTACGAATATAGGAACGCTTTATTTCAACATCAATAATTTTAAAAAGTCAGAAGAATATTGCCTGAAAGCTTTACAGCTTGCAGAAAAAATCGGGGTTAAAAATGCAGTATATGAAGCCTGTACTACCTTAAGTAAAATATACGCCAAAGAAGAAAATTATAAAAACGCCTATTATTTTTTCAGTAAAGCCATTGCTAACAGAGATAGTGTTTATAATGAAGAAAACACTAAAAAAGCTGTAGCCGCAGAGATGAACTTTGAATTTGAAAAAAAAGAAGCCACTGCAAAATTAGAGAGGGAAAAGGAATTAGTAATTGCGGCCGCGGAAAAACGCCGGCAAAATTTAATAATCGCAGCAACCAGCATAGGTTTGGTTCTTGTATTTATTTTAGCCCTTCTTATTTTTAAAAATCTTCAGCAAAATAAAAAAAAGAACCGCATTATTACTGAACAAAAAAAGGTTGTTGAAGAAAAAAACAAAGAAATTCTTGATTCTATTAATTACGCGCGCCGAATCCAGTATACATTGCTGGCGCATGAAGAATTTCTGAAAGAGAATCTTCCCTCCCACTTTGTCTTATTTAAACCAAAAGATATTGTTAGTGGCGATTATTACTGGGCTGCAAAAAAAAACAACCTGTTTTACTTCGCCTGTTGCGATTCTACCGGACATGGGGTACCCGGAGCATTTATGAGCCTGCTAAACATTGGCTTTTTAAATGAAGCTATAACTGAAAAAGGAATAAGTGAACCACATGCGATTTTTAATTACGCCCGTGAGCGCTTAATTAATTCCATAAGCAAAGAAGACCAGAAAGATGGTTTCGATGGGATTTTATTATGCTGGAATAAAACAGAAAATAAAATTATGTACGCAGCCGCTAATAATCCTCCGCTGCTAATTGCAGAAGGTAGTGTATCAGAATTACCTTATGATAAAATGCCTGTGGGTAAAGGCGAAACTACAAATAGCTTTACCAGCCATACAATTAATATAAAACCAAACGATTCATTGTATCTCTTTACAGATGGTTATGCCGATCAGTTTGGCGGACCAAAAGGAAAAAAGTTTAAGTATAAACAACTGGAAACGTTATTATTAAATATTTCAGAACTGAATATTAATGATCAAAAGCAAAAACTTGATGAAACATTTACCAAATGGAAAGGACCACTTGAACAGGTAGATGATGTATGTGTTATTGGGCTAAGATTTTAAGATTCAAGACAGATAAATAAAAGATAATACGTATTAGTTATTTGCCTGTTTGGTTATCCCATTTCAAATCTTTCCTTATATTTGTTCTGTTTAACAATCTAATCAGTATGAAAAAGATCATTAACACTCCCGAAGCCCCAGCACCAATTGGCCCTTATAATCAAGCCGTTATCGTTGGGGACAGCATGTACATCAGCGGCACTATTGCCATGGATCTTCAAAGCAAGCAGCTTGTAAAAACATCAATTAAGGAAGAAACCAAAATGGTTATGGACTACCTCGGAGCCATATTAAAAGCTGGAGGGTGTACTTTTGATAATGTTGTTAAAACCACCATTTTTTTGAATGACATGAACAATTTTGTGCATGTTAACGAGGTTTACGCCTCATATTTTAAGGATAATTACCCGTCAAGGGCCACAATTCAGGCTGCAAGGCTTCCAAAAGACGCAAATGTGGAAATAAGCATTGAGGCCAAAATTTTTTAGCATTTATTTGGAAACTTGATTTTATTGTTTAACTTTACTTTAAATTTTCCAAATAATAATTATGAACATTTTTGTTAGCAACATCAGTTTTAAAGTAAGGGAACAAGCATTGAGCGAACTTTTTTCGCAATACGGCGAAGTAGCCAGCGTAAGAATCATTAAAGATAAAGAAACACGCAGAAGTAAAGGTTACGGTTTTGTTGAGATGCCAAATGATAACGAAGCAAATGCTGCCATCAATGCCTTAAACGGAACTAATCACTACGAACGTAATATTGTGGTAGCTGAAGCTAAAGGCCGTAAAGAAGCTGGAAGCGCAGAAAGCGCCTAAACCGATTCCAATAATTTTCCCCTAAGAAATTGCCCCGAAATCAAAAGTTTCGGGTTTTTTATTTTTAACAATTGTATTGTCCATAGTCAATATCTTTTGTTTTTATTAGCGGGCTTTCGTCGTATCTTTGCCGAGTTTGTTTTTTTGGGTCGTTTTTCGCCCTAATTCCAAACTCCAAACTTTGAACTAAACTATGCCTAAAGACAATTCAATAAAATCAGTTTTAATTATAGGTTCCGGTCCTATTATCATTGGCCAGGCCTGTGAATTCGATTATTCCGGATCACAGGCTGCTAAAAGCCTGCGTGAAGAAGGGATTGAAGTAACCCTCATTAACAGTAACCCTGCCACTATTATGACAGATAAGGTTACTGCCGATAATATTTACCTGTTGCCTTTAGAAGTAAAATCGATTATTAAGATTCTTGATGAACGTAAAATTGACGCGGTGCTTCCTACCATGGGCGGACAAACTGCGCTTAATCTTGCACTTAAATGCGAAGATCTTGGAATCTGGAAAAAATATGGCATAAGAATGATTGGTGTGGATATTGACGCGATTAAAGTAACCGAAGATCGTGATCTTTTCCGCGCAAGAATGGAACAAATAGGAATTGCTATGGCTCCATCAAAAATCGCTAAATCATTTCTTGAAGGAAAAAGCATTGCACAGGAATTTGGATTCCCTTTGGTAATACGTCCTTCCTTTACCCTTGGTGGAAGCGGCGGCTCGGTAGTTTATGAGAAGGAGAATTTTGACGCAATGCTTAATCGCGGCTTACAAACTTCACCAATACATGAAGTTTTAATTGATAAAGCAGTACTTGGCTGGAAAGAGTTTGAGCTTGAGTTACTGCGCGACAGAAATGACAACGTTGCCATCATTTGTTCGATTGAAAATTTTGACCCAATGGGTGTGCATACCGGCGATAGCATTACAGTTGCTCCAGCCATGACATTAAGCGACAGCACTTATCAGAAAATGCGAACAATGGCCATTAAAATGATGCGCAGTATTGGCAATTTTGCCGGTGGCTGTAATGTGCAGTTTGCAGTAAGCAACGATGATAAGGAAGATATTATTGCAATTGAAATCAATCCACGGGTTTCCCGCTCTTCTGCTTTGGCAAGCAAAGCTACCGGTTACCCTATAGCGCGTATAGCCAGTAAACTGGCAATCGGTTATCAATTGGATGAACTCATCAATCAAATTACAAAATCAACTTCAGCATATTTTGAACCAACGCTGGATTACGTTATTGTAAAAATTCCACGCTGGAACTTTGATAAATTCAAAGGAAGTAACCGCGAACTTGGTTTCCAGATGAAATCCGTTGGAGAGGTGATGGGAATTGGACGCTGTTTCCAGGAAGCATTGCAAAAAGCGTGTCAGAGCCTTGAAATAAAACGCAATGGTTTAGGCGCTGATGGAAAAGAGATAACTAATCAGCAGGAATTACTAACCGCACTTGAGCGCCCGAGCTGGAACCGTTTATTTATGATTTACGATGCCATGAAGCTTGGCATCTCAATCAAAACAATTCAAAAGCTTACTAAAATTGACATGTGGTTCCTTGATCAGATTGAAGAAATGATCGCCCTGGAAAATGAAATTTCAAAATTCAATCTTGCTTCCATACCTAAAGATCTTTTATACGAGGCGAAACAAAAAGGTTATGCCGACAGGCAGGTAGCTCACCTTCTGAGGTGTCTTGAAAGCGAAGTTTACAATAAGAGGAACGAACTTGGAATAAAACGTGTATTTAAACTGGTAGACACCTGCGCCGCAGAGTTTGAAGCCAAAACACCCTACTACTACTCTACTTTTGAAGATGAAAATGAGAGTGTAAGAACGGATAAAAAGAAAGTTGTGATTTTAGGCAGCGGCCCTAACCGCATTGGCCAGGGTATTGAATTTGATTACAGCTGTGTGCATGGGGTTATTGCAGCCAAAGAATGTGGTTATGAAACCATCATGATTAACTGTAACCCCGAAACCGTTAGTACAGATTTCAGTACAGCTGACAAGCTTTATTTTGAACCTGTTTTCTGGGAACATATATACGATATCATTCAGCACGAAAAGCCAGAAGGTGTAATTGTTCAATTAGGAGGACAAACCGCCCTGAAACTTGCGGAAAAGCTTGAAAAATATGGTATCAAAATTATTGGTACCGATTTTAAATCGCTGGATCTTGCCGAAGACAGGGGTAGTTTCTCAACTCTTCTGAAAGAGAATAATATTCCATATCCAAAATTTGGCGTGATTCAGGATGCTGAAGAAGCCATTGCTTTATCAAAAGAACTCGGATTTCCGCTGTTGGTTCGTCCAAGCTATGTATTAGGCGGACAAAGCATGAAGATTGTAATTAACGAAGAAGAACTTGAAACACATGTAGTTAAATTATTAAACGATCTTCCTGAAAACAAAGTGCTGCTCGATCACTTCCTTGAGGGCGCCATTGAAGCCGAAGCAGATGCGATATGCGATGGAAAAGATGTTTACATCATTGGCATCATGGAGCACATTGAGCCTGCGGGTATCCATAGCGGAGACAGTTACGCGGTTCTTCCTCCTTTCGACCTTAGCGATAACGTATTAAAGCAAATCGAACAGCACACTAAAACAATAGCGCTTGCTTTAAATACCGTTGGATTGATAAACATACAATTTGCAATAAAGAACGAGATCGTTTACATTATTGAAGCAAATCCACGCGCCAGCCGCACCGTTCCTTTTATTGCAAAGGCATACGACGAGCCTTACGTAAATTTTGCTACCAAAGTAATGTTGCGTGAAAAGAAAGTAAAGGATTTTAAATTCAATCCAAGAAAAAAAGGATACGCCATTAAAGTTCCGGTATTCAGTTATGAAAAGTTTCCCGAGATCCAAAAGGAATTAGGTCCGGAAATGAAAAGTACCGGAGAGGCCATTTACTTTATTGATGATCTGTACGACGAATATTTCCAGAATATTTATAGCGAGCGTAATCTTTATTTGAGTAAATAAGCAAAAAGACTGGTCCTTCTTTTTATAGCATTTTAAACCGATAATCACTATCAGGTGTTGATTTCTTGTTAAGGAACCGCGTATAACTAATTAGTTAATAACTGACTGTTATACATGTCTCCGGGAGAGATCATTTTTTCATCAAACGGAATATTATTTCCATACCTTCTTTTCATAATTTCTTTTACCTGAGGTGCGTTAAGATCAAATTCCTTCATCGGTTTCAGGTTTCCAATTTCAAGCTTTAAATGTTTATTATATAGCTTCCATACAAACTCGCTACAATATAATTCCTTATCATCCCAACCAAAATAGATGTCGTAATGAGTGCCCAGTAAGCTTTTTGCTTCTTTAAGCATTTTAGCAATAGTTTCCTTAGTTAATAAGGTTTGATCTTTTAAACGTTTTATTTCCAGTTTACCATCACTGCTCATTGAAGTAAATTCTTCAAGGGTATTTACGCTTACCGGCTCTACTGCGTGATACACCATCGGTTTTCCATTTTCATAAAATACTATCCCAACATGAGTAAATTTACTTTTTGTAGCCAACTGAATGGCTTTTCCCTGGCCGGAAGGATTAACTATAAAAACAATATCGCCGTTTTTAACAACAGGATTCTGCGCGTAAACAAACGAACAGCTAATAATTAATAATAAAACGAGTAGTTTTTTCATATAAATAAAACGTAAGGTACTTTTAAAAGTTACAGGACACAAGGTGAAAAATGTAAAAAATGTTTAATATTGCTTCATGAAAATATTCCTTTATTCTTTTTTCCCTTTCGTTGTATTAGCTGCTGCCTGTACATCCTATGCAAAAACAATCGATAAATATCAGGTTTCGCAGGAACAAATTGATGTTGCTAAAAAACGCTGGGAAACTTCAGATTCAGAAAAACTTAAGGCCGGAAAATCCATATTTATTAAACAGTGTTCTGAATGCCATAAACCTTTTGTTATTGAAAAATTCTCAGAAAAAAAGTGGAAGCATGAAATTGAAGACATGTCTCCAAAAGCAAAATTAACCGCGGAAGAAAAAGAAAATCTAACACAGTTTGTTTTATCATACCTGGAAATAAAGACTCAGGTGAAAAAATAAATTACTGGTTTCCGAAACTTACAGCAATGATCTGAATCTTTCTTTCCTGTGCAGCAAAAGGGCTATACACAGAATTTCGTTTATCCTTTAAATCATCGCTTACCTTACTCATTGGTAACTCACCAATATCAACATCTTCATAAATAATCTTTCCTTCTCCCGGCGCTTGATTATTAATGTATTTAACAAACCACCCATTTTTTGTTTCATTAAAATAATTTCTTAAGCTGCTGATCCTTCTTTTAGCCAGATTAATATTATAATCGGTGCTTGCAAGAGGGCTACAATAACCTTTCATGGTGATCTTAACGGTTTCACCTTTCTTCAAAACTTTTTCAAGAAGGTCCGCAAACCGTTTGAGGTCATCCATTCCTGCATCCACGCTGTCTGCAAAAAAGTTTTCCACTTTATTTGTAGCTATTTCCTTCTGATCTCCTTCAGTTCCTTTAGGATATTCGTAAAGGTATTGCGGTACTAACACTTTGTATTCATTATAGGTAGTTTCGTAATTTTTTGTAGTAGTAATTGCCTTTGTTTTAGGATCGGGTTCATCATTATGGAAATACAATGTTAAAGGAACCAGAATTTTCATCTGCCCTTTCATTAATTCAAGGGTATCTATGGGCTTTGGAGGGATGTTCAATGGTTCGATATTGAATCTGTAAATATCATTGCAACAGTTTAGCTTATTTTCAAAAAATGATCCTACCCTGTTACTGGAAAGATACGCTCTGTCACGAGTTTTATTAATTGAATAATAAATATCATTATAGCTACTGTTAATGGGATATCCGGCATTTTGAGGTTCAGTAAATTCTCCGTTTTTAAACTCGCTTTTAAAAATATCAAATCCGCCCAAACCTTTATGATATGTGCTGCTAAAGTAAAGTGTGTTTCGTTCGTTCACAAACCATGGGGTTATCTCGTCATCAGATGTATTAACTTTATTTCCGCAGTTTACAGGAGCTTCAAAAGTTCCATCAGATTTTTTTACGCAGTACCATATATCAAGTCCACCCTGTCCTCCAGGACGATTGCTTGCAAAAAACAAAACCGATTTTCCATCTAAAATTCCAAAACTTGGTTGGGTAGTATTAACGCCATTAAGATTAATTGGCTCAGGCATTCTTTCAGCAGGTTGCCATTTTTTGTTTACATAATTAATAACGTATAATTCGCAATTATATTCCGTAGCATTCCTGGCTTTACATCGCGAAACAATCATCTGTTTATAATCCTCACTGAAACAGGTATTGGCATTATGAAGGTATGTAGCATTAATGCTGGTATCAAGAGCTTTTATTCGCTGCCATTTCAGCTTTCGCATTTCTGAGGTATATATCTTATTTAGGTTTACATTATTGGCATCTTTTTTTGAAGAGTTTCTTAAAGATGAAAAATATAAAGTACTGTCCTTTTCAAAAGCCGCGTACTCACTCACTTTACTATTAACTGTGCTGTCAAGATGTTCCAGTTTTGGAGTTACCGGATTTTTAATCATGATTATTGCCAGATCACAGGCTTCTATTTCAAGTTTTGATTTTGTTATATAATAATCATAATCAAATTTATACTTACCTTTTTTGAGTTTTGAAAATTTAGTGAACCACTTTTTAGCTTCTTTATATTGGCCTTTATTTTTCAGGATTTGCCCAAGCCAGTAAAAGCTTAAAGGATATTTTTTTCCGTTATCAATAGAAAGCACTTTAAGGTATAATCTCTGAGCTAAATCAAGATCAAAATTTAACCGGCTTGCTTCAGCATAATTATATTGAAGCTGAACGGAACTGCTATCTCTATTGTATAATCTGTTGTAATACTGAGCCGCACTGAACCAATCTTTATTACCCATTGCCGCTTCGGCCTGAGAATTAATCATACGGTTGCTTTGGGCATAAAATGCGCCGGTGCATAAAATGAAAAGAAAAATATGAATCAGTATTCTGTTTCTCACAAACAATTACATAAATACCGGACAAACGCGCTTTTTAGCCGTGTACGATGGTGTAGTTTTAATTATATAATTTACAAATATTTCAAACGCTCCGCGGCGGTTTGTGGCAGCAATAAATTTACTTGTATTGATATCATAGGCAATTCCGCTTTGCAACGTTTTAATATTATAACCCATCCTAAAGACAATCGCGTCACGGGCTCTTAAGCACACGCCGCCAAGAACAGCCTGGTTTAAGTCGCGATTAAAATAATATTTTAACGAAGCATGCGGTATGAATTCAAAATACTTACCCTGTTTATTAAATAAAGCTTCTGCAATTACATCCATTTTAGGATTAACCGGACTTACAAACCTGAAATAATTTGCTATTTTAAAATCAAGTTTGCTAACAGTATTTCCCTGATACGTAATTACCGGCGATGAAAGATGATGCAGCCCTAACCCATAGGTTAAAGTATAAATTCTGTTTAACCGGTATTGTATGGCAGTTCCAAGATTTAAATCCGCGTAATTATATTTTGTCCAGTCAAAATGTTCGCCGGTGTTAAGGGAAGGGTTGTATTGAAGTCCGTCAAATTGATTATCAAAAGTCATACGCGAATAATCAAAACCAACCTGGCACCAGCCAACGTTAAGTCCAATTGAAAAAAGTAAAGAACTGTCTAATGAAGAATAAATATAAGATCCGCTTCCGTATAATTGCGTTGTACCATATCTTGTATCTCCGGCCTTATCGTTATTAAATAAAACACCAACTCCGATAGCATCCTTTACAAATTGCTTCGGACGCAGCCTTGCTTCTCCATTCATGCTAAAAGTTGAATAAGGTACCGGAACAGCCTGCCATTGGCTGCGATAAATTGCCCCTACCCTGTAATCACCATTAAAAAGTCCGGTAAACGCAGGAGAATGGTTGAGAAGAGAACCATCATACTGAGAGAAATGAATATCCTGCCCGAAAATAAATTTGGACAAGAACACTAATAGGAGCAGATATTTGTGAGTATTTCTGATAAAATCCTTCTTTTAAAATTACAGATTTTTTAGGTTTAAAACAAAGCTTTGCTACGTATGTTTAATTGCTAAATTTGTAACTCAATTTTTATATATGGCAACTGATAATTTCCAGGCTCATGATTATTATTTAATGGATGAGCTATTAAGCGATGAACACAAATTAATTCGTGAAACAGCCCGTGCCTGGGTGAAAAAAGAAGTATCTCCAATTATTGAGGAGGCTTGTCAGAAGGCAGAATTCCCAAAACAATGGATTAAAGGTTTGGCAGAAATTGGGGCATTTGGTCCGTATATTCCCACTGAATATGGAGGTCCTGGATTGGATCAAATTTCGTACGGAATCATCATGCAGGAACTGGAACGCGGTGATAGCGGACTTCGTTCAACCGCGTCGGTTCAAAGTTCGCTGGTAATGTATCCTATTTATACTTACGGAAGCGAAACACAAAAGAAAAAGTATCTGCCTAAACTTGCTGCAGGTGAAATGATGGGTTGCTTTGGCTTAACTGAGCCTGATTTTGGAAGTAATCCGGGTGGAATGATCACCAATATCAAGGATAAAGGCGATCATTATCTTTTGAACGGAGCAAAAATGTGGATCAGTAACGCGCCTTTCGCGGATATTGCTGTAGTTTGGGCAAAGGATGAAGCTGGTGAAATCCGTGGTTTAATTGTTGAAAGAGGTTACGAAGGTTTTACTACTCCTGAAACTCACGGCAAATGGAGCTTACGGGCAAGCGCAACAGGAGAACTGGTGTTTGATAATGTAAAAGTTCCCAAAGAAAATATTTTTCCTCAGGTAAAAGGATTAAAAGGACCATTAGGCTGTTTAAACAGTGCTCGTTACGGTATTGCATGGGGCGCAATCGGAGCGGCAATGGATTGCTATGATAGCGCTTTACGTTACAGTAAAGAACGTGTTCAGTTTGGAAAACCTATCGGCGGTTTTCAGCTAACACAAAAGAAATTAGCGGAAATGATTACTGAAATTACAAAGGCTCAAATGCTTACCTGGCGTTTAGGAGTTTTGAAAAACGAAAACCGTGCAACGCCTGCTCAAATATCTATGGCAAAACGTAACAACGTTCACATGGCAATAACGATTGCCCGCGAAGCGCGACAGATTCATGGAGGAATGGGGATTACAGGAGAATATCCTATTATGCGTCACATGATGAATCTTGAAAGCGTAATTACATACGAAGGAACTCACGATATCCATTTACTTATTACAGGAATGGATGTTACCGGATTTAATGCCTTTATGTAATAAAAAAGGATTAAAACAAAAAGCCTCTTCAAATGAAGAGGCTTTTTTATTGATTTAAATTTTTCACAGCTGGCTTTCAAGCCCCTTTAATTCTTCAACTTTTTCCAGGTAACCAAGCTTTTCGTAAGAAAAAATCAGGTTATTAAGGCATCGCTTTATAATATCAACATTACTGCAAGGAAGGTAATATTTTGCCTCTGGTTCAAGATTTAATTGTTTAAGAAACTGATCGATATCTTTTTGACTAAAAATTAATCCTTTACTGAATGGATTAATGTAGAATAATATATTATTGGATAACGTTTTATTATTTACATCTATAAGATTGGCATTTTCATTTACATAAGCAAGAACAAAGTGCTGCGGTAAATTGATACCGTAAACGGGTATATTAAGTTCCTTGCATATCAGGGCGTATACAACGCTCAGCATTAAAGGATTTCCTTTTTTACTTTCAAGAACGTTATTAATAAACGAGTTTTGCGGAGCGTGATAATTTGTAATATTCCCACTAAATTGATGAACTTCAAAAAGAATATGGTTAACGATCTTAACTTTTTCAAGAGCGGTAAGATCGTCATGCAACTCGAGCCAAACATCCTGCTTAATCTGAGCAAGCTGCTTTCTGATTTTATTTTCGTCAAGGTCAGGGTACTGGTATCTTGCCAAAAGCAAACATCCTTTTAAAAGATCATCCTGCTCTTCTTTAGCCCAAGCCTTTAAAGCTTTTTGTAGTGTTTCGAATTGGATAGTATGAATGATTGTTTCAATGCGCTTTTGCATGATTGCATCAAAACTGTTTTCCCAGGCAGTTTCAAGGTGCGGAATTGCAGGCGGGCCCAATATTACAAAACGGTCGCGTACCTGTGAATAGATCCCTTCATCCGGGTCATCCAATAAAGTGATTAAGGCTATCACTTCTTTAAGACTCATTTCTTTATTGCGTTTTCCTGCCATATAATTAGTACAACAAAAATAAAGAGAGTGTTTACTGCTATTGATCAGCTTTTTTTAAATTCTTAACAAAACTCATGTTTATTGAATTGAACAATCTTTTTTTAATAACCTCATAAAATATAATACCAGAATATTTCATCATCTATATACCTACAATAAAAAAGGCTCCCGAAGGAGCCTTAGATAATCTAAAATTCAATTATTATTTGTTTAAGATCAAACGTTTAACAATTTTCTCCTGGCCATTATTGATGGTTACAAAATAAACACCATTTGAATTATTGCTAAGATCAAGGTTAATTACATTACTTGTTACTCCAGAGTGTTTTGAAGAACTAATTAACTGACCAAGTGCATTATAAACTGATAACTCAAGGGTTTGCGCGCCAGGCAAGGTAGCAATTACGCTAACCAACCCATTGCTTGGATTTGGGTACAATGTAATGTTGTTATCAAGAACTGAGTTGGACTTAACTCCTACAGTACCGGCACACGCCATATCAGGAAGGATTGCAAGGTTATAATCTGTGGCTCCGCCCCATGCAGTCTTCATATCATGCCATGAGTTATCACTCCATTGCTCCCATGCGGTGTTGCTAACACCACTAAGATTATTAAATACAACTGCGGTATCGCCTGAACCTGTTGGTAGAACCAATGAAGCATAGAATCCGCCTGAGGTTGGAGCGTTTACAGGTGTAGCAAAATTAAAGCGGTAAGGCTTAATTATACCACCATAATTAAGTGAAGGGTTACCACAATAGCTAATGTTACTTACTGTTGTAACTCCTAAGATTGTTCCAAGGGTGGTGGCGGTTTGGCTAATGAGTGAACCCGGAGCTGCTGTTGCGCTTGTTCCATTATATATTTTCATTCCAACACTGGAAGCAGAGTTACCGGCTGTACCTTTTGTTCCATTCTTATAAAAAAGTACGATAACACCTTTGATTTGAGGAACAGTCATTGTACTGTATTTTGAAAATGCGAAAAACTCTGCTTTTTCCTTATCTCCATAACAATTGTTACCTGCAACATATCCCGCTTTTGGAGAACAGCCTGGAGTTTGCGCGTCTGCAGCAGCTGTATAAACTGCCATTGTATCGGTATTAGTCCAGTTGCTAATTGTATCAGCACAAGTAGTTGGAGTAATACACGTTGTAATTGTTATTGATTTTGAATTAGAGTTTGTGCCTAAAGAGTTGGTTGCAACAACAGTTATTGTGTATGCACCTGGTGTTGAAAAGGTAATAGATGGATTTGTTGCCGTAGTATTTGGATTAAACACTACCCCGGCAGAAGGAGATGAGCTCCACGAATAAGTTGGAATAGGATTTCCTGTTGACAGGTTATTGGCAGCAACAGCCGATCCGGTACAACCTGACGAAGGAATAGAAATGCTGGCAACCGGAGCCGAAGGTGCGATATTACATAATGTGGTCGCACTGGTACTTAAAAGACTTCTGTAAGTACCATTTGCCATTGCAGTTTGAATACGTGCGCTTTGATCATTTGTAAACATATACATGCAAGCGTCATCAGTATAATCCATAAAATTTTGAAACATTTCTCCGGTTGTGTTACCAGAACAAACACCAACATTAAACGGATGTGTAGGACAACCAAAGTTAGATGTTTGGGCAGGAGGTGTATCATTGCAAAAATCGTTACCACAATTGGCATCACCCCAGCTATGGCGAAGACCTAACCAGTGACCAACCTCGTGTGTTGTGGTTCTGCCTTTATTGTAAGGCGGCGAAGTTGCGGAACCAATACTTCCGAAGGCACTTGATAACATAACTACTCCATCAGTAGTGGATGAACCATTACCTGTAATTCCTGAAAGGCCTGTTCCTATAGGAAAAGTAGCATATCCTAATAAACCACCACCAAGATCGGTTACCCACATGTTTAAATAACGAGTTGGGTCCCAAATTGAATTTGGTTTAATTGTATTATCAATATAGGTCTGGTTGTATGGAGGAGCTGTCCAACCTTTTGTATTTCTGTTAATTCTATCAATTCCGGGTTCCGTCATCACGCTTCCGGATGGGGTAAGCTGGGCAAGACAAAAAGTAATATTTGTGTTTGCCTTAGAAGAGGCAAATACCGCTGGAACGTTTCCACTATTCAAGCCAGTACCTGCATAATCAGCGTTTAAAATATTGATCTGATCCTGAATTTGAGCTGCTGAGATGTTCAAGCCTGAACCAACCGCGGTTCCATTATGAATAACATGCACCACAACCGGGATGTTGTAAGCAACCATTGCCGCTTTTCCCTGCTGCGAATTAGTTTTAAACTCTTCAACCTTTGCATTAAACCACCTATCCCACTCTTCTGATGGCGTTTGGGTTCCGCAACCTCTGTTTTGAATAGTTGAACTTTTAAGTCCGGACTGTGCCGGATTTTGATTGATGACAGCTTTTCTGCCTGTTTGAGCGTTTAATCCCAAAGCAAGGCTTAGGGCTGCACCCATAAGGGGTAAATTAAATTTCATGTGTTGTGTTTTTGTAAGTTACAGTTTGTGTTTATTACGCTAACATAGTATTTTATTCATTTAGATGCAAATTTTAAGAGGTAAATCCCTATAAAAGCATGATAAACTGTATGAATAAAAAAAGCCCGTTTAAAACGGGCTCATTATTAATCGCTCTGAAGGAAAGGATATCGGTAATCTGTTGGTGGCACCCAGGTTTCTTTAATTGTACGCGGGCTTACCCAACGTAATAGATTTATTTTAGCCCCTGCTTTATCATTGGTTCCGCTTCCTCGCGCACCTCCAAAAGGCTGTTGCCCAACCACTGCACCGGTACATTTATCATTAATGTAAAAATTACCTGCAGCATTAGATAGTTTTTTAGTAGCCAATTCAATAGCATATCTGTCATTAGCCATTATTGAACCAGTTAACGCATAAATACTTGTTGCATCAAGAATTTCCATCATTTCCTCATATTTATTCTCATCATACACATGAATGGTTAACACTGGCCCAAACAACTCTTCGCACATGGTAACGTACCTCGGATCATCAACCTTAAGCACAGTTGGCTCAACAAAATATCCTTTAGATTTATCACAGTTACCACCGGCAACTATCTCAACGCCTTTCATATTTTTAGCGCCATCGATATACGATTTCAACTTTTCGAAACTTTTTTCATCAATAACGGCGTTGATAAAATTGGTAAAGTCTTCGGTTGGTCCCATTTTCATTGATTTGAGATCTTCTACCATATACCCTTTTACTTCATTCCAAAGATTGGATGGAACATAAGCTCTTGAGGCCGCGGAACATTTTTGTCCCTGGTATTCAAAGGCACCGCGTGAAAGGGCCACAGCCAGCGCCTTCGCGTCAGCGCTTTTGTGCGCCATTATAAAATCTTTACCTCCTGTTTCACCTACTATTCTTGGATATGATTTATACTTATGGATATTGTTTCCAATAGTTTGCCAGATGTTCTGAAACACTTCTGTACTTCCAGTGAAATGAATACCTGCAAAATCCCTGTGATTAAAAATCACTTCGGCAGCATCAGGTCCACCCGGATAAATCAGATTAATAACACCATCCGGAACCCCGGCTTTCATGAACACCTCCATCAGCACATTAGCGCTATAAACCTGGGTGTTGCTGGGTTTCCACACAACAACATTACCCATCAGGGCGCAGCTCGAAGGTAAGTTTCCTGCAATAGCGGTAAAATTAAACGGTGTTAATGCATATATAAATCCTTCAAGCGGACGCCACTCTAATCTGTTCCATACACCAGGACTGCTAATAGGCTGCTCAGCGTAAATTTCAGTCATAAAATTAACATTGAACCTTAAGAAGTCTATTATTTCACAAGCACTGTCAATCTCTGCCTGAAAAGCATTTTTACTTTGCCCCAGCATGGTTGCAGCATTTAGTTTTGCGCGGTAAGGACCAGCTATAAGGTCTGCCGCTTTTAAAAAGATGCTCGCGCGATGCTCCCAACTAAGATTCGCCCATTTTTCGCGGGCTGCAAGAGCCGCTTCTATGGCCTGTTGAACATGTGTTTTGTCGCTTTTATGAAAATATCCTAATGTGTGTTTATGATCGTGAGGAGGCGCAATGCGTACCTTATTCGAACCACGAACTTCTTTTCCACCAATGTACATAGGTATATCAAGCTCCTGGCTGCGAAGGGTTTTTAACATTGCCTGCAGCTCTTTACGCTCAGCACTTCCTGGTGCATATTGTTTTACCGGCTCATTAACCGGAACGGGTACTTTAAAAATTCCTTTTGGCATAAGATAATTGGTATTGGTTAATTTGATTACAGTAATATCGATAGTTAGAACCGAGTTCAAAGATAACATCTTTTATAATTGTTTTAAAACAATGAATAATTATTAGGTTTTTTTGAAGCCGTTTTGTTCTTAGCTTTGCAGGCTATCAAAAGGCACCGCACATATTATCTGTTTATTTTAACCTTTGTTTTTTTATTTTCAGCAATTTGCCTTTATAAAATACAAAGCTTAAAGTTTGATTATGATTTCGAGGCTTTTTTTCCAAATGAAGATCATGAACTGGAGCTATATAATAATTACAGGAAAACCTTTGAGCATGATAACGAATTTGCCCTTGTTGCCCTCGAAAACAAAAAAGGAATTTTCAATAAGCAATTTCTTCTGAGGGTTGATAGCCTTACTCACGAGCTTAGTGGGTTGGATTATATTCAAAAGGTAACCTCTCCAACCAACTTAAAAATGCTTTCGATGGGTGGACTGGTTCCAACTCAAACATCCGCGCTGCATTTTGAAGATGAAAGTATGTACGGCCAGGACAGTATTTTCATTTATCAGTCACCATACCTGATAGGATCCTATTTTCCACTTAATGCCAGATCTGTTACCATTTATATAAAAACACAGGAAGTTTTAAAAAAAAGACAATCTGACTCCCTTGCAACAAACATTGAAGCGGTACTTGCAAAATATAAATTCGATGGCGTACATTATGTTGGCAGAATTTTCGCGCAGAATGTTTATCTGAAAAATTTACAAAGGGAATTCGCAATTTTTTTACTCCTTTCTTTTGTTGTTGTAATCATCTTTTTATGGTTCAGTTTTCGGAGTATCTATGGAATTATAGTGCCGGTAAGCATTGTTCTGGTTTCCATCCTTTGGACGCTGGGAATAATGGGCTTCATTGGAAAGCCAATCGACTTGATGACAGTGATGCTGCCAACCATGATTTTTATTGCCGGAATGAGCGATGTAGTACATTTTTTTTCTAAATATTTTGAAGAGCTTTCAAAAGGAACAGGAAGAGAAAAAATTTATCAGTTAATACTTAAAGAAGTTGGTTTTCCAACGTTTCTTACTCTTCTTACAACCGTTGTAGGATTTTTATCATTACTATTCTCAACTATTAAACCCATCCGCGAGTTTGGGATTTATACTTCTGTAGGAGTTATCATTGCTTTTATTCTTACCTATACTTTGCTTCCGGCCCTTTTACATTTTTTTACTCCAAAAAGACTGGTAGCTGTACATAATGAAAACAATCGCACGTACAGTGTTATGCGCACCGGTTTATTCTGGATATTCCGGAATCAAAAAACCATTCTTGTTATTACCGCTGGTGTTTTAATTCTTTCTGTTATTGGTATTAGTAAGATTAGAGTTAATAATATTTTGCTGGAAGACTTAAGCGATAATGTGAAGATTAAACAGGATTTTATTTTTTTTGACAAGAACTACAGCGGAGTCAGACCTTTAGAACTACAGGTGACCGTAAAAAATAAAAATAAAAGTTTATGGGATTATGATGTGATTAACCAATTGAATAAAGTTGACAACTTCATAAAAAAAGAATACGATGCCGGTTTTTTAATTTCGCCTTCAAGCCTGGTTAAAACTATTTACCAGAATACTAATCATGATTTTGCAGATAATTTTCCTGCCCAGGAAGATTTTGTACCAATTGCCACTCAATTAATGGCTAATAAAAAGAACAGGGATGTAAAACGCATTATTACAATCGATGGTTCAAAAGGCCGCATAAGTGCCAAAATCCGCGATATGGGAAGCATTAAAGTGAGTGAGCACAATGTAAGGTTAATGAACTTTATTAATACTAATGTAGACACCTCGCTGATTAAATTTGAATTAACCGGAGCCGCTCATCTGGTTGACAGAAATAATGAATACATGGTTAGCAATATGACCCAGGGATTTATTTTCTCCCTGATTGTAATTGGCTTTCTTACCTTTTTCCTTCATCGGAGCTGGAGAATGGTATTGGTTTTTATTATTCCTAATGTTATTCCTTTAGTAATCATTGGTGGCATTATGGGCTTTGCAGGTATTGAACTAAAAGCCGCAACATCTTTGGTATTCAGCATCGCATTTGGAATTGCTACAGATGACACTATACACTTTATTTCGAGATTAAAGATAGAACGGGGATATGGGAAAAGCCTGATGTATGCCTTTAAACGAACCTATTTTGAAACAGGAAAACCAATTATTCTCACAACATTTATTTTAATGGGCGGCTTTATGAGCCTAATGGTAAGCGACTTTCAAAGTACATTTTACTTTGGATTTTTAATTTGCATCACAATTGTAATAGCGGTAATGGCAGATATTTTTTTACTTCCTGTTTTATTATTTTTGATCTACGGCCGAACAAAAAAGAATGACTAGTAAAATTGAATAAGAAAAAAAATATAATTGTAATTGGTGGAGGCGCATCGGGATTCTTTGCCGCAATAAATCTCGTGTTATTGAAACCGGATTATCATATAACTATTCTTGAGAAAACTAACAAACTTCTGTCTAAAGTAAAAGTTTCGGGAGGTGGAAGATGCAATGTTACCCATTACTGTTTTGATAATTCAGAATTAGTAAAAAATTATCCCCGGGGAAATAAGGAACTGCGACAAGTATTACCGCGGTTTGATGTAAAAAGTACGATTGACTGGTTTGAAAAACAAGGAGTGAAACTAAAAGCCGAAGAAGATGGCAGGATGTTTCCTGTTACCGATAGCAGCCAAACTATTATTGATTGTTTTCTTAAGCTTGCAAACAAACTGAACATTGAAATCGTTACTCAGTGTGAAGTGTTTTCGATAAAAAAACATGACCGGTTTAAATTAAAAACCAGTAAAACAGAATTTATTGCAGATGCAGTAATATGTTCTATCGGAGGACATAATAAAGTGGATGCTTACCATCTTATTAAAAACCTTGGTCATACAATTGTTGAGCCGGTACCAAGTTTATTTACCATTAATCTTCCTAACGGATCAATAAAAAAAGAATTACAGGGTATAAGTGTTCCATCAGCAGAGGTGAAGATTGCCTGCAGTAAATTAAAATATCATGGTCCTGTACTTATTACTCACTGGGGGCTTAGCGGCCCTGCAGTATTAAAATTATCCGCTTTTGCCGCGCACGAATTTTATGATTCAGGGTACAATGCAACAATTCTTGTCAACTGGATTTTTCCCCATAAAATAAATGAAGCTGAAGTAGAAATAAAAAATTTTCAAAAAGAAAAGCATAAAGCTCTGCCTTTTACATCTCCCCTATTCGGTTTGCCAAAACGTTTGTGGGAATTTCTTTGTAACAAATCAGGCATTGACAATTCAAGGCCCTGGGCTGAAATCAGTAATAAGCAAATAAACTCTCTGAGTGAAAATCTGAGTAACGGCAGTTTTAAAATGGAGGGTAAAACTACATTTAAAGAGGAATTTGTTAGCTGCGGCGGAGTTGATTTGAGAGAAGTGGATTTTAAAACTATGCAAAGCAAACTTATACCGGGCTTATATTTTTGCGGAGAAGTACTGAACATTGATGGAATTACCGGAGGCTTCAATTTTCAAAATGCATGGAGTACCGCATGGATTTGCGCTAATGCTCTTGCTGAAGGATAACTCATTACAAAAAAAAAGGCCGCGAATAGCGGCCTTTCTTATTTTTGAGTTAATTACTCTTTAAATATAATTTTCATTTCTACCCTTCTGTTCTTCTGACGACCCGCCTCTGTATCATTTGGTGCTATTGGTTGTGTTTGACCAAACCACTCTGTGATGATATTATCCGCAGGAACCCCTTTCTTAACAAGATAGTTCTTCACTGCCTTGCTGCGTTTTTCACTTAACTCCATGTTCTTTTGAGCATCCCCCTGGTTATCGGTGTGGCCACTTAATTTCAGTTTCCAATCGCCTTTATGCGTTACCAATAATTTCGCCAACTCATTTAATGACGGATACGACTTAGCCTTGATGATATCTTTTGCCGAAGCAAACTCAAGGCTCTTGAAAGCTTTTTCAATAATTTTCTGCTCTGCGGCTTTAACTGGCGGTGGCGGTGGACATCCTTTATGCTCCACTACACCAGGAGTTGTAGGACAAAGATCATCTTTATCAAGGATACCATCTTTATCGGTATCAGGCCAAGGACATCCCTTGTTTTCTTTAGGGCCGGCAACGTCCGGACAAGCATCCTCTTTATCTAAAATTTGATCTCCATCTTTATCAGGACAACCTTTGTATTCCTTAGGACCAAATACATCTGGACATGAATCGTAACTATCAGGAGTACCGTCACCATCTTTATCAGGACAACCCATAAACTCAGGAATACCAGCGGCATCCGGACATTCATCGTCCTTATCAATTATCTTGTCACCATCTCTATCAGGACAACCTTTGAATTCAAGAGTTCCCTTATCATCAGGACACATATCGTCTGCATCAGTAATTCCATCACCATCCCTGTCAGGACATCCCTGAAGTTCTTTTAATCCAGGAGCATCAGGGCATTTATCTTCAACATCTTTTACGTGGTCGCCATCACGATCAGGACATCCCTTAAACTCCCAGGTACCTGCTACATCCTTACATTCATCTTTTTTGTCGCTGATTTTATCTTTATCCTTGTCGCGCGGATGACCATAAGGAATAGGAACTTTTAACAGGAAGTAAAGATTAGCACCATAAATATCGCTTGAAAATAATCCCGGCAAATCATTTGTTCCAACAACAAGCGGCCCCAGGCGAACCATGGTTCCAACCAAAACATTATCGCCTCTTTTTGCAGACAGGGTATTATACGTTAATGGCAATGTAAACCCAAACCATTTATGATCAAATCTTGGTGCTAAACTTATGGTGGTAAAGTCATGAACTTTTGATTCTTTTTTTTGCATCAGGTTGGATATGTTTCCGAGCAGGTTAATATAAAAAGGTTTCCATATATGGTAATCCACCTGAGCGTTAATAGCAGTTGGCAAAGCCATTTTAAAGGTAGTCTCACTGCTTTTTGAACCAAAAACCTGGGTCATTGTTGTATCAAACTCGCTAATACTGCCAATATCCAGCTGTTTAATATTCCATTGATTAATGTCAGCGGTAAAGTCATTAGAAAGAGAACCCTTGCTAAACCTGATGCCGCCAATATCATTAACAGCAAGGCTTGCCTTAAGCTTATATTTATTATGATCATGTCGCCACAAACCGGTTTCGCCATCCATATCAAATTTATGCGATTCGGCTTCAGGGCGCCATTCGTAAACTGCGCCAAGATCAAAACCTACACCAGGAAATGATTGAAACTTATATATTTTAGAAGGATCTTCGTAATTGGTGAAATCATAGTTGCTGCTGTGACCATAAGCCACTTCAGATTTAAATAATGAAAGAGTATCTTCAGTATTAAATGAGTAATTAAGATTATCTATGTAAATGTAGGCTGCAGAAAGACCTTGTAATAGTTTAACAGTAGCGCCAGCCTTCAGAAAATGTGGTCCATCCTGCTTTAAAACCCTTCCGTATGTAAGACCATACTCGGCCCAGGTCATTTGCTGAATGCTTAACTTTTTATTATTCAGTTGAGTTACCCATAAGCTTGGATATTGAAACTCCTCGTACAGCAATTTAGCAAGCTGAGGCGAAATCCCATCTATGTTAATATAGTTCCTTACGCTCCAGTTAAACGCAATGGAATTTTTTTCATTGATGTTTACCATAAAAGAAGGTAAAACAATCCTGGCGGCGGAGTAAACGCTTTTGGTTTTGGTATTTTCTACGGTAGTAAAGTTGTTTTTCCAATAGTATGCCGATCCTTTTCTGGTAGAATCCCAAGATCCTCCCTCGTATCCTTTTGGCGTGAATGCGCCAAAGAAGCCCCCCTGAACAGAGCTGCGTTTTATACCTGCATAATTATTTTCGGCAGTAAAATTTAAGCCTGCCAGGACAATGTCCACTTTCATCCGGTTATCCGCAATGTTTGCGGGATTACTGTAAACTCCAATAACACCAGAGTAATTACTGGTTTGAAGTCCTAAAAAGTCCTGTGACTTTGAAGTGAAAAACGACGCTAAAAGCAAGAGGGTAGATAGTTTTTTCATATTTTTTAGCAATTAAATAAAAAGTAATTTGCCTAACTTACAGTTGGCTAATTTTCAAATATAGACAAAATTTAAACGCGTTTATTAGCCTTTCAACAATAGCAAAATATTATATTAAAATACCCTCAATTTTATACCTTTGCAGTCCTTTTAAAATATGTTAGACAAGTTAGAGGAAATAATCAGACGTTACGAAGATGTTGAAGCCAAGCTAGCCGACCCGGCAGTGATAGGTGATATGAAGCTTTTTAAAAAGCTGAATATCGAATACCGCGAACTTGGGGATGTTGTTGGCGTAATTAACGAATACAAAAAAACACTGGCCAATATTGACAGTGCTAAGGAAGTACTGGCAACTGAAAAGGACAAAGATTTTCTGGATATGGCCAAAGCCGAGCTTGAAGAAAACCGTTCACGCGAAGAAAAGCTGATGGAAGAAATTCGCCTGATGCTTATTCCTAAAGATCCGGAGGATTCAAAGAATTGCGTAATGGAACTGAGGGCGGGAACCGGAGGTGATGAAGCTTCAATCTTTGCCGGAAACCTGTTTGAAATGTATAGCCGCTATTGCGAGAAAAAAGGTTTTAAAATAGAAGTTGTTGATTCCAACCCCGGAACAATGGGCGGATTCAAGGAAATAATTTTTAACGTGATTGGTAACGGAGCGTATGGAATTCTAAAGTTTGAGAGCGGCGTTCATCGCGTTCAGCGCGTTCCGGCAACTGAAACACAGGGAAGGGTACACACCAGTGCAGCCACAGTTGTTGTACTACCTGAGGCAGAAGAGTTTGATGTTGATCTTAAGGAGTCGGACATTGAGATGCAAACCGCACGAAGCGGAGGCGCCGGTGGGCAGAACGTAAATAAAGTAGAAAGTAAAGTAATACTTACCCACAAGCCAACAGGAATGGTTGTAATGTGCCAAACAGAGCGCAACCAGCTTGGCAATCGCGAAAAGGCAATGCAAATGTTGCGATCAAAATTATATGACATTGAATTGCAAAAACGCATGGAGGATGTATCGAAGCGCAGAAAAACGATGGTTACTACCGGAGACAGGAGCGCTAAGATCAGAACTTACAATTATCCGCAAAACAGAATTACAGATCACAGGATTAACGAAACCTTGTATGATCTGGAGAACTTTGTGAACGGAGATATACAGGAAATGATAGACAAGCTGCAGTTCGCTGAAAACGCAGAGAGATTGAAAGAAGGCGGCTTGGCGGTTTAATAAAAAAAAGAAAAATATGACCCCTGAAGGAGAAGATAAAATCCGGAGTGCCTTTGCGCAGAAGGATTGGAATGATATTAAAGCCCAGAATAGCTGGCAGATCTTTAAAATCATGAGTGAGTTTGTTGAAGGATTTGAAAAAATGAGCCGAATTGGCCCTTGTGTTTCCATTTTCGGAAGCGCGCGAACAAAACCCGAAAATAAATACTATCAGATAGCAGAAGATATTGCCTACAAACTGGTGAAGGAAGGATACGGAATTATCAGTGGCGGAGGCCCTGGTATTATGGAAGCCGCTAACAAAGGCGCACAAAAAGGCGGAGGTAAATCGGTAGGTTTAAATATTGAATTACCTTTTGAGCAAAAGCATAATGATTTTATAGATCCTGATAAAAACATCAATTTCGATTACTTTTTTGTGCGTAAAACTATTTTCCTGAAATACTCCCAGGGATTTATTGGAATGCCCGGAGGCTTTGGAACAATGGATGAATTGTTTGAATCGCTTACACTGGTTCAAACTCACAAGATCGCACAGTTTCCTGTTGTTTTGGTTGGAAAAGAATATTGGTCTGGAATGATAGACTGGATTAAAACCGTTATGCTTGAAGGCGAAAGGAACATCAATCCTGCAGACCTGGATTTGTTTCATATAGTTGATACCTCAGATGAAGCGGTAAAACATATTGTAGATTTCTACAGCAAATACATGCTCAAACCAAACTTTTAATGTGGGCAAAATAGTATTTAAAATAGTTGTTATTCCCCTGCTCTATTTTATTTCTCTATGGCCATTCTGGATGTTGAATGGATTAGGAAGCGCTTTATATGTTTTGGTGTATCACGTATTGGGTTACCGTAAAAAAGTAGTTACTCAAAATTTAAAAAACTCTTTTCCTGAAAAATCTGAAACTGAAATAACGGCTATCAGGAAAGAATTTTACCGGCATTTCTGCGATCTTATTCTTGAAACGAACAAGCTGTATTCTATTTCGGAAAAAACTTTTAAAACTCATTTTACCTTTACTGATAACGCTACTGCCACCTTCAGCCGCTTTGAAGAAAAAAAACAGAGCATTATCCTGGTTCTTGGACATTGCGGCAACTGGGAATATGATTTTGTTGGATACAACGCTTATTTCAAACAACTAATAACCGGAGTATATCATCCGCTTTCAAATAAAAATTTTGACGGGTATGTTTTTAAGTTAAGGATGCGTTTTGGTGGCAATCTGGTATCTATGAAAAACATGTATAGGGAGCTTCTGAGGTTAAAGACCGAAAAAATCCCTACCACAATTGGTTTAATTGCAGATCAAACTCCGCCACCGGAAAGTGCGTACTGGACAACCTTTTTAAACCAGGACACTCCGGTGTTTAATGGTCCGGAGAAGCTGGCAAAGAAATTCAATTATCCTGTTGTTTATGTTTATGCAAAGAAATTGAAACGCAGCCATTATCAACTTGACACCAATGTACTAACTGAAACTCCGCTTGAAACAAAAGACGGGGAGATTTCGGAACTCTTTATAAAAGAGCTTGAAAAAAACATAAAAGACCAACCTGAGTACTGGCTTTGGAGCCATCGGAGATGGAAGCATAAGAGAACCAATAAAAGCTGATAATAAAGAACGGAAAATTTCTAGGTATTAGGTTTCCGTTCAAAAATATAAATCTGCGCCTGTCCCTGAGGGCGAAAGGTATTCAACTGTTCACGCCAAATATAAGTACTCGAATAACCATCTACCATATCAACGCATCCAATCAGGTTATAATTTTCCCTGGTATATTTATCGTACCATTCAAAAACATATTTATCACTTCCAGGCTGTACAAATAAAGATATCTGATGATTGAAGAAGATAAAATAACGGGGTTTATCTTTTTCAATACCTCTTACAAATTCTCGTTGCCATTCATGATGTTCAGGAACATTCTCAACAATCGCAGAAAAGAAGCAGTGCCTTGATGAAGCTTGCTTATGAGTATAAAAATATATCTGCGGCTCTGACCCCATAACAACAATTTTATCTTCCGGTTTAGAATTGGCATTAATAAAATCTGCAATTTTCATTGATTCGGGGAAAGGATTATTGCCATATACAGTTCGGAGTATTCTTTCATAATTAGGATGGAAGTAATAATCCTTCATTTTATTTAAATGCATAAAAGTGGCGATAACAAAAATGGCAATATACGCGTACTGTATGTGTGGCGATTTTATACCCATACGATTTTTTAAAATATCGTTAATTGCATAAAAAGTTAATCCGGCCAGAATTGCCAGTGCAGGTAAAAGCTGAATCCAGTAATGTCCGTAAAAATAGTACCCAGGGAAAATTGTCATAGTTGAAAAGCCGATAAGCGTTATTGCCATTATTTTTAATTTCCAGGAAATATTTTTGATAAATATTACAAGTAAAGAGGCGGCTGCGTGATACCAGAAGAATTTATATTCTGATGTAATACCCTTAAAAGCATACTCCAGATATTTTTTACCATCCTCCCATTTGATCTTTCCAACATATTTTTTTGGGATCTGATAAGCCCAGTAAAACATTTCTTCAAAAGAACCTTTGAATGCAATAATCATGAATAACAGACCAATGATTGCAAAAACACCAACCGAGTATATTGCCACACGGGTTAATATTTCCTTTACAATAATTTTTTTATTGTTGAAAATAGAATCGCTAACAATTACAATGCCTCCCCAAAGCCCAAGAAACATACCGCTTGTTTTTACCATAAAAGCACCCCCCATTGCAAGGCCCATGAATAAAAAGTATTTCCAACTGCTGTTTTTTGTGCTGATTGAGTAGAAGTAAATAGCAAGACTGATGAAAAAAGCCACTCCATGCTCACCTTGTATGGTAAAACCGCTTAAACCGGCAGTTAAAGAAACAACGGCATAAGTAATAGCTGTAGTAACTGCGGCAAGATTGGAGAAAAGACGGCGCGAGGCAGAGAATAACAATATTACAGTAGCAATATTTAACAACATAAAGCCAATATGCAGTCCTTTGACAGTATCACCGAAAACTGCAACCATAAACGCGTAGAAGTAAAATATTCCCGGAAATTTTTGCTCGTAAAAATCAATATATGGAATCTTACCTTCTAATAATCTTGCGCCATAATAACCGTATGCGCCTTCGTCTCTTTCAAATGGGATTGTTAAAAAATTGGATCTGATAATAGCTATCAAAAAAATAACGCCTAACAAAAGAAGGTAACTAATTTTATCCTCTTTGGTTAAATCAAGATATTTATTTATCCCGCTTTTTGTTTGTTTGTTTGTTTGTGAAGTGTTGGCTGTAATATTTTTTGCCATTATACTATAGATTTTTTGACTTAGCTTGTTTTAAAGCCAGGTAGGTTTCTTTAATGCCCTGTTCTAAAGAAGTAAACTTAAATGATGGGAAACGACCAATTATTCTTGAATTATCAAGATCGATGAATGAAGTATCACTTTGTCTACCCTCCAGATATTTTACAGTAAAATCTTCAGAAACAATCTTTTTTATCACCTTAACAAGGGCATTTATGCTCACCGTTGTGTTTGACGAAATATTATAAACCCCCGATTCGGTTGTGTTACGAACTGAAAGGGTTAAAAGCTCTGCTACATCTTTTACATAAATATAGTTACGTGTATTACTGCCATCGCCATAAATGTCCACTTGATTTACTTCAATAATTTTTTCAAGAAAAGTGTTTATGATACCAAGCCCCTTACCAATGTTTTGTCCCTCACCATATACATTTGAAACCCGGTAAACATCATATTCCAAACCACATTTTGCCTTGTAATAGTTTAAAAAACTTTCCATGGTTAATTTCATAATACCATAAGGCGAAAAGGGTCTTTTATCCGAATCTTCGGTTACTTTACCACTGGTTGGCCCATATACGGTACCTGCACTGGAAATAAATGCAATTTTTTTTACATCGAGTTTCGATATAACTTCAAGAAGGTTGATAAACGGAATAAGATTTTTTTCAACCTCTATTAATGGATTGTGCCAACTTGAAGCGGGAATTGTTTCAGAAGCCAAGTAATAAACAACATCAATGTTTGAAAAATTCTGTTCTAAATCGGCA